>Ga0209755_10001738_pt1 | contig 32615 bp, 25 predicted proteins | sample TergutCo191P1_FD_187301 | JGI IMG/M metagenome (GOLD analysis project Ga0209755, IMG submission 187301) | Cornitermes sp. P1 segment gut microbial communities from Petit-Saut dam, French Guiana - Co191P1 (SPAdes) (version 2) | ecosystem: Host-associated > Arthropoda: Insects > Digestive system... | reverse complement strand
ATATAAATCAAGCCATGAGTTTTTATTTAACCTGTGTCCTTCAAATATAAAACCCAGTTTTTCCAAAGCCTTGGCGCATTCCAAAAAATAATTCTCATCTTTATGGGTTTCGCAAGCCTCTATGAAAAGCGTTTCTTTCTTTTCAAAAACAGCTTTTGCGGTTTTTGCCAAAAATGCATTTCCCTTTAAAAACACCTTTTCGCCCTTATTTTCAGAAATCCTGAAATAGGCAGTTGCAATGCCCTCTGAAAAGCTCAAATACTCATCTATGCACTGCTGAGTTTTGATTGCGGTGTAATATAGAGTGAGCTTTTCCTCTGTTTTCGCCGATTTTCGCTCATTTTCCGCAATTTTATCGTTTTTCCCCTTTTGCGGCGGCAATTTGGGCGTAAAATTGGCGGGCATAACCCCAAATGAGTCTGGGGCAGCGAGCAGGGCCATTTTCCATAGCGGCAGTTTTTCTGAATCCATACAATATCTCCTATCTAATACTTAGACGGAACTCAGAGGAAAAAAAATGAAAAAAATGCATATTTTTTTTATTTCTTCTCTACAGTGAACTGTTTTGGGAAGCTGTGGGGTAGTCGATTTTACTATATTGCTCTTTATGTGCAAAGAATTCAGCATAACATGGTCTTGCCGCCTAATGAAGAAAAATTATGGCAACTAAAGTATATATAACAAAATGGAGTTTCTGGTCTCCCGGCGAAGGCAGTTCGGATGCGCCGCCGTTGCCTTTTGTTTCGCCGATGATTAGAAGGCGTTTAAGCCAGCTCACTCGCATGACCTTGCACGCTGTCCATGAAGTTTCCCAAGGTAAGCCGAACATAAAAATCACATTTTCCTCCGAATACGGAGAAATCACGCAGCAATTAAAAATCTCAGAGGAAATTTTGGAGAGCAATACGGTATCTCCAGCCAAGTTCAGCAATTCCGTTTTTAATACACCAGTGGCAATATCAACTATAGTTGAGAAAAGCACGGTTGGATACTCTGCGATATGCTCCGGCAAAGATTCGTTTTACTCAGGTTTTTGCGAATGCCTTGCCGCCATAAGTTCCGGAGATGGCAAAGAACGCATTTTTGTTCACGGAGACGAGCTGATTCCAAAGCCTTACCAAATTTTAGCGAATGGCCAAAATACACCTTTTGTCATTGCGCTTTTATTTTCCTTAACCCCATCTAATAACAGCATAGAAGTTCCAAAAGATTTCCATTGCACAGGACTGGACTTTGCAAAAACTTTTTTACATATATAGAGTAATTGTAAAAGTACTATTTTTCATAAACTTTGGAATTGGCAGCACAGTCTTAAGTTTGTTGCTTTTTCCCTTTTTCTTTTTTAAACCAAGAAAATTCGTATCTCTGTCATTTTTGCTTTTTGTTTGGCAAATGCGAATTTTTGGCATTTTGACATTAAAGGTCAAGAATAAGGAAGTCCTTAAAAGTTTACGCTCAAAAATAATAGTTGCCAATCATCCTTCATTGCTCGATGTTGTGCTGCTGATATCCTTGATTCCCAATGCGGATTGCCTTGTGAACAACTTGCTGGGCAAAAAGAATATTTTGCGAATAATAGTGAATACCTTGTATATTTCCAATGAATTAGCTTTTGAGGAAATTTCTAGCCGCGTTGCAGACACTCTCTCAAAAGGTAATTGTTTTATAATTTTTCCGGAGGGCACACGCACAGTTCCCGGCAAAACCCTGGATTTGAAAAAGGGCGCAGCGCGCCTGGCAATAGAAAGCGGCTATGATATTATCCCAATACATATTGGCGGAAACGAAAAAATAGGGCTCCGCAAGCACGACCCTTTGCTCAGTTTCCACCCAACAGAAAGATACCATTATGTTTTAGAGGTGCTGCCACCAATCCACATTGAAGAATACAGGCAAATGCCAAAAGGCGCAGCTTCAAAAATACTCACGGAAAAGACTCAGGAAGCTCTTTTAAACCTCAGCAAGGAATAGGAATTCGCTCCTATGTTATGATGCGATTCCTGCAACGCCACGCCGCCTTTTTCTATGGCATTCACAAGCTCGGCAAACCTGTACATCTTGGAATTGCCATTTGCCATGCAGGTAAAATACAATGATGTCGCTTGCAATGAATAAGAACTCGCTTCAAATTTCTGCATATCCCACAACGGCTCAAGCACATAGAAATTCGCATTTGGCATTGCCGTGCTGGCATTCTTTATTATGCCTGTGATCTCTTCAAGCGAAAAGCAATCCAAAAACTGGCTCATCCACACCGCGTCCGCATCGGTTGGCAATGCCGGATTTGCGCTTAAAACATTCGTTTCGCAGAAAAGCACGCGAGCTGCGAAACCTGCGCTCTCCACATTCCTTTTTGCAACGGAAATTTGCCCGGGCAAATCCGCTATTACAACCTGAACATCGGGATTGTATTTGCATGCGCTTATTGCCCATTTAGCGGTGTTGCCGCCTATGTCCACGAGCTTGCGAGGCGGATTCCTGAACACAATTGGCAATGCCTCCGGAAAGGCAATGTCGGAATAAAAATGATCAAAAGCGAACCAGCTCTTTTGCACATGCTGCGGCAACTGCGACAATCCTTCGTAAATGGTATTCCATTTGCCAAAAACTTTTAGCCCTTCCGGCTTTGTGTTTTTAACAGAATCCTTTAAAAATTTTGCGCCCTCATAGCACACGTCCTGAACAAAGTCCATATTCACTTTTGTCATTTCGTCATGCAAAATAAAGAAGCCTGTTTTGCCAAGAACGTATTTAAGCGGCTCGCCTCCATCTGCGAGCTTGAAAATTCCCATGCCAAGCCCAATCTCCGCAAGAACCTGCGCACCATATTCCGAAATAGAGCATTCCCTGGAAATTTCCGCAGTGCTTGCGCCCGCGCTGCCCGCTTTGCTCACGAACTCCAAAATCCCAAGCTCTCTCATTGAATATGCGCCTTGAAAAGCCAAAGGCATAAAGGCAATGCGCTGTGCATCGAATTTGGCATCCACAGCTTTTATTTTTTTATCTGTGTAGAACTCAAACATTTTTAAACACAAGCGAAGTATTTATTCCGCCAAAAGCGAAATTGTTAGACATAATGTATTTGGCTTTTATCTCCCTGCCTTCTCCCTGTATATAATCCAAAGGAGCGCACTCCGGCTCTATATTTTCCAAATTTATATTCGGGGCAAACCAGCCCTCGCGCATCATCATAATTGATATCCACGCTTCTATTGCGCCGCACGCGCCAAGCGTATGCCCAATGTAATTTTTCAAAGTGCTGATTGGAACTTTCCTGTTAAGAGCATTGAAAGTCGCATGGCTTTCTGCCACGTCTCCCCTGTCCGTTGCCGTTCCGTGAGCATTCACGTAATCTATTTCGCTTGGAGAAATATTTGCATCCTTAATTGCGAGTTCCAAAGCTATTTGCATTGTCTCTTTATGTGGCTGCGTTATGTGAACGCCATCCGTGTTGGTTCCAAAGCCAACAAGTTCTGCATAAATTTTGGCTCCACGTGCAACTGCATGCTCGTATTCCTCCAAAATCAAGGCCCCAGCACCCTCTCCCACAACCAAGCCGTCTCTGTCTTTGTCAAATGCACGGGGCGTTGAATTTGGAGCATCGTTCTTTGTGCTGGTTGCGAACAGCACGTCAAATACGGCCGAATGCGTAACGCTAAGCTCATCTGCTCCTCCTGCTACCATAATGTCTTGATGCCCGTATTTTATGGCTTCATAAGCATAGCCTATTGACATGCTTCCTGATGTGCATGCCGTGTTGGTGGTTATTATGCGGCCCGTCAATCCAAAGAACACGCCTATATTCACTGCGCAGGTTTGCGGCATTGAGCGAATATAAGTTGTTGCGGTAATTCCATCGCACTTGTCGGAAGTGAGCATTGAAAAAAATCCAAGTAGCGCATCCACATTTCCCATGGAAGAGCCATAAGACACGCCTATGCGGCCGCTACGCAATATATCCTCTTTATCGGCTAATCCTGCAGATTTAAGAGCGCAATCGGCAGAATATGTCGCCATAAGCGCAACTCTGCCCATGCCCCGCGTTTTTTGGCGAGGGTAATCAGGAGTTGCAAAATTCACCGGCGCAGCAAGTTTTGTGTTCATCTGGGCATATTTTTCGTACTCTTCCATGCGAACCGTGCAGCATTTTTTGCTTTTCAAATTAGTCAAGATTTCCTGCCAGTCCTGCCCAAGCGCAGATATGCAGGAACCTCCGGTCACAACCACTCTTCTGTTCATATCAATCCTCCATTCACAGAAATAACCTGCCTGGTAATGTAAGATGCAGATTCCGAAAGCAAGAATTCAACTATTCCGGAAACTTCATTGGGTTTGCCAATTCGTTGCATTGGAATTGTAGGCAGCACAATATCCATAGGAACATCTTTTATCATATCGGTTTCTATTAAACCCGGCGCAACGCAGTTCACGGTTATGGAGCGGCTGGCAAGCTCAACGGCAAGCGCTTTAACCGCGCCGATTAACCCGGCCTTAGATGCGCTGTAATTCACCTGCCCGCGATTCCCAACAATGCCGGCAACAGAGCTTATAGCCACTATGCGCCCGGCTTTTGCCTTGCACATTGGCATAATCGCAGGATGAACAATATTGAAAAACCCGTTTAAATTTATGTCAATCACTCTGTCCCAATCATCATCGGTCAAAGCGGGAAAAGCACCATCCGAGCAAACTCCGGCGGCAGTGACAATGCCATAGTATGTGCCATTTTGCTGAATATCTTTGCTTATAGCCTCCCGGCACTGGGCACGGTTTCGCAAATCGCACTGCAGCAAATCAACAGGCAGGGATTCTAGCGGCGCAGCATTTTTATTGTAATGGGCAATCACTTTATATCCGCCAAGAGCAAGCTTTTCCGCTATGGCTCTCCCTATTCCACCGCTTGCTCCTGTAACCAAAACTCTTTTTTCAGAATCCTTCTGCATTCTCTGCCTCCATTTTTATAGTATTCAGCGTGGCTTTTGCGAGTTCTGCGCCGTCTTGCTTTATTGAGCATTTAAATAAAAATATATTGTCCATCGTGAGCTCTTCCTTAATATGAACAGAAATGGTTGTATTCACCTTAAAGCATGGAACTTCCGCAACAAAATTGCTAACGCTCAAAATAAATCCAAACCCAGGGGGCAGCCCGTTTGCCAAATCGTTTTTCCCACTCAGCGCAGCAATTGCCTGTGCCATATATTCAAATCCAATCCAAACAGGAACGCCTTTCATATTATCATCGTAAAAAAAGCTGCTCGGCAAAATATCAACTTCAGCCAAAAGAGAGCTTTCGCCGGCATCATAAGAAACAGCTCTGGAAAGCAGGAGCATTTTTCCTCGATGCGGAACCAACGCTTCCAATGGCTCGGTAATTTTTTCCATTACGCGCCCTCCACAATAACGCATGCATTGTAGCCGCCAAACGCAAATGAGTTGCTCATGCAATGTTTTAACCTGTTGCAAGTTCCGCCTTTTGGCACAAAGTTCAAGCGTGGTAAAGAAGGGTCAAAAACTCCGTCCCACAGATGAGGCGGCAAAAAATTCCCGGCATCTTTTTGGGAAAGCGCCAAGCAGCAAAACGCGAGCTCCACGGCTCCGGCAGCACCCAATGTGTGCCCGGTGAGCGGTTTTGTGGAGCTTACAGGCAATGCTTCCGGGAATATTGAAGAAACTGCTTTGGATTCCATTGCATCGTTGAGCATTGTTCCCGTGCCGTGCAAATTCAAATAATCAATGTCTTCCGGCATTAATCCTGCGCTTGCCAAGGCGAGCTTCATCGCTGTTTTTGCGCCTTCGCCGCTTTCGCTAGGAGCGGTCATGTGCTCTGCATCTGCGCTTTCGCCAAGTCCGGTTATTTTATATTCAAAAGGAAAATCATCTCTATTTGCAATCAGGAAAAAAGCTGCGCCTTCGCCAAGCTTTATACCGGAGCGATTTGCGCTGAACGGGTTGCAAATGCCTGGGCTAACAGCTTCCAAAGCGGTAAATCCCAGCCTGACTGTATCGGAAACTATATCTGTTCCACCGACTATTGCAACGTCGCACAGACCAGCTTCCAGAAATTTCTTTGCAGACATAATTGCGCTTATGCTGGAGGCACAGGCAGTTGAATGGCAGAGAACCATTCCTTCCAATCCGAATTTCTTCGCTATAAACTGAGCCGGGTAATCTGTTTGCAAGCTTTCAAAAGCATAATTGCCCGGAAATTTCCCCGTTTCTTTATAAACCCTAAGCGCTTCAACTGTATCATTTGAGCCTTTATAGCAAGTTCCGCAAAACACAGCGACACGTTTTTTGCCGAATTTTGAAATCGCTTTTTCAATTGCGGGAACAAGTGGTTCCAGCGCAATGCTGGAGATGTGGTTTATATCGTGATGCTCACAGTCCGTCATAGGGCCATTTAAAAGCAAATTACGCCAAACATCCTCTTTTGAAGTTCCAAGGAAACACGCTATTCCAAAATCAATTATGTTCAATGACCTGCTAGTCATTGTGGAAAACTAGAAAAAAAATACTATTACCTATCACTACCGCCAAAATTGAGGCTGTTACCTTCATATTCCATAAGCCATTTTATTCCGCTTAGATTAACTGTGCTTGGTTTTTCGCTGGCATTGCATGTGCTGAAATTTCTCGTGCAGCTCACATAAAATGCGTTCCAGCCCTCGCTTGCATTTACTTTGTATTGTATGTTTATTCCAAAGTCGGTTTCACTGCCTCCAACTGTGGTTACCTGAGCAATATATCTGTATTCTATGAACTCGGTTTCATTATTATTTTCCGCTTTCAGAAAATAAGCATCATCTCTGCTTATCACATAGAAAAACACCAACGACGTGCCCCTGGCATTTGTCGGGGAAATAGTCACTGAATTAGGAAATTCATTCCTGAGCGCATGAAAATACTTGTCAGAAATGCTCGCAGGGAAACTTAACTTTCCAAAGCCATCTCTCACTTCGCCAATATCCATATAATCGTATTTGCGGCTTTCGTTATTGTAAACCTCAACTCTAATAACTCCGCTTCCATTGTAGCGTGAGCCATTCAGATAAATCTGAAACCCGTCATCAAAGCTTATGGGATTGCCTCCGCCCAAATCAGAAGAACAGGAAGAGAGCATTGCGATTGACAGAGCAAAAAATACTGCTGCTGAAGAAAAGCTATTTATCATTGGATAAAATTAGAAAAAATGACAGCACAAAACATAATACAATTCCTATGGAAACAGAAATGCCCAAATGCGAAACCGGCGTAAAGCTGCTGAACGAAAGAAGGCCAAAGGAAAGCACTGTTGTTAACATAGACAAAGAAACCGCAAAAAGCCTCACATCACGACTACCATTGCCCTTGGAGAAAAACAGCGAATAGTCAATGCCAATCGCAAGCGTTAAAATCAATCCGGCTATAGCAAAAAAACTCATGGAGATGCCAAGCAAAGACATTATTGATGCTGCCGTTGCAGAAGCCAAAAGTGGAACTATCAGGATTTTCACGGAAGACCTAAAATTGTAAATTAAGGAGAAAACAAGCAACGCGCCTGCATAAGCCGCAAGTATCATGAAAATAATCTTTTTTGAAAGAACCGTAAGCTCCGCCTCTATTTCATTTCTCTTGTCCACAAGAACAGCGCCATCTATTTGCAACTCTTTCAAAAGCTCCCTGTCTCTCACATTAAGAAGAAGCACCGCGCTATAATATTTGCCGTTAATTTCCCCTATCCATAATTTATCTGCCATTTGCCGAATCATAGCCGGCAACGGGCTCTCCAAGCTCAAAATCTTATCCTCGTCTTTCTGGAAATTTGCCTCAATGCCGAGCAGCGCAAACTGTTCCGCATAAAGCGGCAACAAGCGCTCGTTAATAGAAGCAAAAACTTCCGATTGAAATTTTGCAGAAGGCACAAATGAGCTAACAGCTAAATAACTGCCCAGAGAATCAAGCTGAGAACAAAGAGCTTCTTCTCTCTGCAAAGTTTCTTCTGGAGAATTCCCGGAAACAATATAAAACAAGCCGCTTCCGGTATTTGTTATTTTAGCCGCAAGCATTTCGGAGTTTTGCAGTTTTTTTGACATTGAGTAAAATTCCTGCAACCTGTTCTCTATTTTAAAGTTTATGCAGCCTAAGGCAAGCACAACAAACAAAGCGACAAGCACAACTATGCGCACGGTTTTATTCACATCAAAGCCAAAAGTTCTCAATTTACCATGCGCGGAGAATTTGAAATACGGAAATACAACGCTCACGGATAAAAATACGCTAAGCAAGCCGAAAAAGGAAAACACCGCCATCTGGCTGAGCAATGGAAACTGCGTAGTCATCAAGGCGATGTAACCAAGCTGAGTTGTTAAAAATCCCAAAGCTATGCAAGTGATAATCTTAGCCCTAACGTTAAAGCCATTTTCACCGTTCTTCCAATGCGAAAAAAAGTGAATGGAATAATCCAAGCTTAGCCCGATTATGCTTGTGCCGAACACAAAAGTGAAAACATGGATTTGCCCAAAAATAAGCTGAACCGCCGAAGCAGCAAGCAGAGCAGCAAGCAAAGTTGTGCTGACCGTGGCAACCAATGGAAAAGCAGAGCGGAACGCAAAGAACAGCAATAAAATCACAGCCAAGATAGAAACGGTAGTTATAATTGCAACCTCACGCGCGGCACTGGCAGAACTCTCATTCACATGAAACGGAATGCCAGAAAATGCCATATTCAAATCTTGCGTTTTCTCTCTTATCTTGCCAATAACGCCACCCATAGAAGAAACATTTTTTGCGAGCTTTCCGTTTATTAAAACATAATAATCATCACCATCTTTTGCAACTCGCATGCCATCCCTGATTTCCCAAGAGCCAAGCGCATGCTTGCCCATAATGCGCTCTATGCCATTCTCACCCAAAAGAAAAGGATCGCTGTCTATGTTTTCAAGCGAGATTAAGGGATTGGCTCCGTATATCTTGGCAAACGCCTGTGAACGAATCGCATTTGCATCGGTGTTCAGCGCTTGCGCAAATTCCCTTGTTTGCAGCCTCATCTTATTTTCAAAAAAGAAATTCCGCAGGTTTTGCACGGCATTTGTGTCTGTAAAAAGCTCAAAGGTTTCCAAGGAATTGTCTTTTGCAAAATCTCCGTGCAATAAAAGCGCAGATTGCTTTGCCTCCTCAAAAGTTTTGCCACCTGCCAAGATCATAAAATCAGCAGAATTATTTTTGCTCCATTTAAGCTCGGCCTGGCTAACATCCTTTAAGGCGTGATTCTGCGGCAAAACGGAATACATATCCGCATCTATTTCCCAAGGCAGGTTGCTCAGGGCTAAACCCACAACCAGCAAGTACAGCAGCAGATAAATCTTAAGGAACCATGAATTCATAAAGTACGTAATCGTTGTTGGAGCGTATTATTTTGCAGCTACGCAAGTTATCTCCATCTATCACCATAACCGCAGAAGCCATCATTTCCTTAATGCTCTTTTCCTTAGCGATAAGGACTAATGTATCGCCTTTTTGCTCCAAATCAAATTTTTCCAAAAGCTCATTAAAATCGCCGGAAAATAATTTTTTCATCTGAAACTCATGCCTTTCCTTAATCGGCTTTTCCGTTTCCAATATTGCCCCATCCTTTGCGGTAACAGTGAAAGTTCCCTCCGAAACAAACTGCTTGGATATCTTGGCTGCATACTTGGTCAAGCGAAATTTCCCGCTTATTCCCTGCTCCATCTTTTTTTGCATCCTTTCCCAAACCTGCGCAGGCTGCGCAAAGGCAAGCGACACAAAAAATATGCACAAAATTTTAAGCATTCGCATAAGCCTTCACCTTCTCCACAAACTCCTGTGGCAACACAAAACAAGTTTCTCCGGTTGCCATTTTCACAGCCATGTGGTCGCTTTCCGCCTTGGTCAGCACCTTTCCCGTTTCCAAATCCCTTATCTCATAAGCTATCCTCAAACGGTTTTCCCATTCAACCAGAGTTGCCGTAATTCGGGCTTTTTGCAAAAAGCGAAGCGGCGCAATGTACTTGACCTTAATCTTGACAACAGGCCATGCATAGCCATCCGCTTCCATATCGTTGTAATTGTAGCGTATTTTTGATAGCAGCTCGCAGCGGGCACGCTCCATATATTGCGTATAATTGCCGTGCCACACAATTTTCATGGAATCCACTTCGTAGAACTCCACCGTAAAATCAACGCTTGCAGAAAGTTCAGCCATATTTACCTCCTATAATTTCCAATGCCTCATGCGGATTAAATTTACAATTTCCATCAACTCCTCATCCAGGGAACGATCCTCTTTTACCAGCGCAAAGTCAAAATCGCTTTTTATTCCGCGCAAGCAAAGAGCCTGGGCAGATGCCATAAGCACAGATGCCGTGACCTGCTCAGCCAATTCCAAAACGCGAATGCAATCCCTTGCAGCTATTGTTCCCATGCTAACCTTATCCTGGTTATGGCACTCCGTTGAGCGAGAGAACACACTTGCCGGCATTGTATTTTTCAAAGCCTCGGCTGCCCATGCAGAAACCGCTATCTGCACCGCTTTAAACCCGTGGTTAAAAGATATGTTCTTGCTGCCGGTTAAATTCGGAGGCAACCCTCTGCTGAATTTAACATCCACCAAAATCGCCAACTGCCTGTCTAAAAGGTCTGCGATATTTGCAATGACATTTTTCATCGCATCCATGGCAAACGCTATATGCCCGCCGTAAAAATGCCCACCGTGAAAAATGGACTTAGTTTGCGGATCTATGATTGGATTGTCATTTACGCTGTTCATCTCTGTTTCTATCAAATTTTTGAACAACGGAGCCGCATCAAAAAATACCCCTATTACATGCGGCGCGCAACGAATTGAATAGGTATCTTGAATTCTCTTTGGGATAATATGCTCGCGGGCTTTGTAATGCAGATATTTGCGAATTTTCTTAGCAGCCAGGCATTGCCCCGGATGCGGCTTAACGGAAAACAATCTCTCGTCAAAGTGATAAGCGTTGCCTTTTATCGCTGTGGAGCACATAGCCGTTATCCGGCACGCCATATCTGCCAAGTACTCAGCTCGCATAAAAGCAAGGGAAGCTACGGCATTCATGACGGCAGTCCCGTTCATAACCGCTATGGCTTCTTTTGGCCTGAATTTATATGGCTTAACTCCCAGCTCCTTCAAAACATCTCCAGACTTGCGCTTTTTTCCTTTATATAAAACATTTCGCTCGCCAATCAGAACAGCAGCCAAATACGAAAGCGGAGTTAAATCACCGCTCGCGCCAACAGAGCCTTCTTCGGGAATCAAAGGCAGAATATCGTGCTTCAATAGCATTGCAATGCGCTTGAGCAGCTCATAGCTCACCCCTGAAAAGCCTTGCGCCAATGTATTCAATCGAACGGCGATTATAGCCCTTGTGGCATATTCATCAAAAAAACGCCCCAGCCCGCAACCGTGATAGCGAATTAAATGCAGCGGCAAATCTGCGTAATGCTCTGGCGGCACTATTTCCGTGCAGGAGTCGCCGTAGCCCGTTGTAACTCCGTAGATGTTTTTCTGCTCTCGCAGCGCTTTGTCCAAAAAAGCCACTCCGGCATTTATCTTTTTTTTGAATTGCTCTGTGCAGCAAAGCTCTGCCTTGATTTTTCCCAGAGCTATTTTATGCAAAAGCTCAACAGTCAAAAAATCCTTGCCTATTATTATTTTATCATTCATTTTTCCTCCTTGGGTTTTGCCCAAAAATCAAAGAAATTATACCATTGCATAGGATGCTTTAAGCAATAGCATTCCAAATGCCTCGCAAACTCTTCCGCCAAGCTCAATATCCTCTGCTTTCTTGGAAGTTGCATTGCATCGCTCGCCTTATGAATGTGCATTTTGCAATCAGACGAGAATCCTAAATCTTTTTTGCGCATGGCAAAAACAAAATACACCGGCACTTTCAATGCGCATGCAAAAGCAAAAGCTCCCATCGGAAAATACGCTTGCTCTCCGAGAAATTGAACGGGAACGGTTCTGCTCCTTGTATTTGCAGAAATTCTATCGCCTGCTATAATGGCAACATTCCCAAGCGCAAGTTTTTCCGAAAGAAAAGCAACCACTTCCGGGCCTATTGAATTTGCATCCAGAATATTGAGTTTATTTCTTTTTAAAACCTCGCTGTGCTTTGGAGTCACGGAAATATCCGCAATCGGGTAAAATTCAAATGGCCGCTTCACGTGCGTTTTATTGAATGCTGCACTGGACCATAGATATTCCATATTTCCCAAATGCGAGCATATCATCAAACAGCCTTTGCCATCTTCCAGCTGCCCGCACAATTCACCCATATCGTCTTGCTGAGTTTCAATTTGCGAAATCAGCGGCTTTCCGCTCCAGCAGTAAAATTTTTCCAAAAGAGAAAGGGAATAAGACAAAAAATGCTTGTAAGAATCGAATAAACCGGCCTTCCCCTTGCATTTTCTCAGGTAATTCAAAGATATTTTGCGCTCCTTTGGCAGCGCGGCAAAATAAAACGCCGTTATTGCCATAGCAATCATATTTTTAAGAAATGCCGGAAAATAGCAGGCTACAAAAGCGGTAAAGCGCAATTGCCAGGAAAAAACCGCAACTTCCTTTTTATCTGCCCAATGAACATCTAGCGTTTCTTGCAAATTTTTCTCCCGAGCAGCATTGGGCTCCTGAGCAACATGCCAAAAAATAAAAGCGCATGCAATTTTGAAATTTCAAGATTATCCCAAAATACCCTGAAATTAGAGGTATTATCCTTATAATAAAAAACATTCACAGGCAAAAACAAAAACTGCACTCCAAGCCAGTGCAAGCGAACAAGTATTTCCACATCAAAACCCATACGAAAAGTCCAAAAGCCTTTATTTATCAAATTGCAGCATTTATCCACAGGATATATCCGGAACCCGCACATTGCATCTTTAATAACCGCAGACCATGTATTTACCGCTACCCAAAAGTTTGTAAGCCCTCGTGCAAAAGTCCGGAATTTTGAAGCTGAACTGTCATACACAGGAAATCCGGAAATTAAATGCTCAGGATTGTTCTGCATTGCTTGCATGAATCTCGGTATGGCAGATAAATCGTGCTGGGCATCTGCATCTATTTGAAAGGCGTGGGTGTAGCCCAAGCTCTTTGCATGCTTTAATCCATCTATTACAGCAGCTCCCTTGCCGCCGTTTTTTTCTCTTGCCACCAACGTTGCCGTTTTGAATTTTTCGCACACAGACTTTAAATGCATCTTGGTGTTCTCATCGCTGCAATCGTCTATGAAAATGCATGCAAGCTCATAACTCCGCAAAGTCTCTGCAATTTTATGCAACGCTTTCCAATGGTTATATACGGGAATTAAAGCTACCAAGCGAATTTCTTTCATTGCGGCCAATCACAAAAAAATGTTCCGGAACTATATTTTTTATTTTGCATATCAAAAAAATCAAAGGTTATCATGTTTTCTTTTTCCGAGTAATTAATTTGCAGTCGCACCCTGGTGTTAGGGCGAATTGGAGAGCTAAATTTAATCCTTGAAATTCTCCTTAAAATTATATTGGCATGGAAAAACTTATTGAATTCCTTAATAACGGTATCCACCTGCGCAACGGCCGGCAGCAAGGCAAATTGCGGAAAATGCCCGTCAAAAAAATCGTTGTCTGCCGAGAAAAACAGCTCTGTGCATATTATTTTTACGGAAAATAGCTTTTCAATTTCCTTTCGCTTGATTTTCCCCTGCGTATCCTGCGCAAAAGCCTCTACATAGCGCCATCTCTTTGGAATAACGGAATTTTCCAGGAATTTGGAGAGATGCTCCTTGAAAAATGAATTGATTTGAAGCTTATCGGCTCCCGAGAATTTTTCCTTTCCTTTTGCGTTCAAAACAACTGCTGCCGCCAGAAATTGCCGCTTGCCGCTCAACGCAAGCACGCAAGCTTCCTGCGCCAATCCACAAGAAAGGATGCGATTTTCCACCTCTGCCAGGGAAATCCTTTTTTCCTCTATTTTAACAATGGAATCTGCCCTGCCGTTCAGCACAAATTTTCCGCCATCTAAAAGCTCAGCCAAATCTCCCGTGGCAAAGCCATCCGGCTCTGCGATATATGGAGATTTCACGCACAAACAGCCGTTATCTGCAATCGAAATGGAGCAAACGGAAAATGGCTGCCATTCCGGCCCGTTCTCAGAAATGCGATGAGCAATTCCTCCGGTTTCTGTGCTTCCGTAAATTTCCACAGGCCATCGCCCTAAAATGCGCTGCGCATCTTTTGCGCTCTCAAAAGGCAAAACTCCGCCACTGCAAAATAATCCGGCAAGCCGCAAGCTTTTGACATTGCTGTCTTTTGAAATTCTTTTCAAAAATGCGGGGCTGGATGCAAGGATTATATTCTTATCCTGAAATTTTTCCAGGGTCTCCGGCATTTCTATTCTTTCTGCCAAAAAAGACGCACCCAAGCGAACAGGCAACAGGAATGAGAACAAAAGACCATATATGTGGTGATGGTTTACAGTTTCGCAAAACAGGCAATCTTTTGCCGCATCTCCCCATAAATCCGCCAATTCCTTGCATTCCACGCTTAAATGGCAGTATTTTTTCTGGATTTTTTTAGGTGCGCCTGTTGTGCCGCTTGTCCATAAAACAACGTCGGATTGCGGATCAATGTCGAATTGCCGGTTGCTGCTTGCGCCCCTGCGGGTGCACATTTTTATTTCTTGTTCCGGGAAAAAATATGTTTCTTCATCGCTGATTTCTTTTATGAATTCAGGGCTTATGTTGGCACTGATGGCCAATGTTTTTTTCGCTTGCAGAATGCCCGTGAAAGCCGCAGCAAAATAATACAGGTTTTCGCTGTGCAAAATATAGGCGTTTTTTTTATTTTCAATTGCAAACTCGCGCACTGCGGAAACATCACTTAAAAAATCCGCCTGCGTTTTTATGCCTTCTTCGCTGTAACACACAATAGAATTCATGCAAAACTCTTTTTTACCTTTCTGCGCACAAGCCATTCCACCGCAAAAATAATTCCCATGATAATATACGCAATGCAGCCATTGTAAAGAGCCCAAACCCAATCCGGCGAAAGCCATATAGTGTAGGAGCATATTAAAGCATTCACTACGAAAAATACGCACCACACTTTTGTAACATTGTGGCAATAGCTTTCAATGGCAGGCAAATGCATGCTGTTGCGAATGGAGCTATCGCTCAGTAGAGCCAGCTTGAAAACTTGGGTTGGAGGATAAAAAAGAGACAGGCCAAATGAAACAAGAAACGCAACATTCATTATCAGAGGATATAGCTTCAGCAAGCTGCCCAATGAAGAACCGCCAAAAAAACGCAATAGGGCCAAAACCAAAAGTGGGTAAAACACGGACAACACAGAAAAAGCTGCTTTTACCACGAAATGCCTGCGCCTTTAGCCATTTGTAATCATCGCATGAATCACATCAACAACATCTTGCAGCGTGCGAACTTTCTTAAACTCAGCCGGGTCAATGTTTCTCGGTAACATAGATTTCAATTCAACAATCAAATCCACTGCATCTATGCTATCCAACTTCAGGTCTTCACCGAGCCTCGACTCTAGGGTTACAGTCTCCACCTTCAGGTCAAACTTTTCAACCAAAACTTTTTTCAAAGTCTCAAAAATCGCCTGCTTATCCATTGTTTTCTCCCTTTTTAGTAGTTATGTACAGAGCCAAAGCGTTAACCGAAGCAAATGCTTTGCGGGTTTCTTCGCTATTTTGAGCGAAAGACACCCCAAATTCCTCTTTTATTGCGATCACCAACTCAAGGGCATCAATTGAATCCAATCCAAGCCCTTCTTTGAATAGAGGCGCAGCATCATCTATATCCTCAGGAGTCACATCCTCAAGCTCAAGAGACTTGATAATTATTTCTTTAATTTTAATGTTCAAATCCGGCATAATTATTGTTTTTCCACATTTTTAACCACATTATTAAGCCATTTTATTCGGTCTCTATCAAATGCGGTTTCAAGAGTTACAAAGTATTGCGATTTACTCTGATAAAAAGTACACATTACATTGTGCTTACCGTATTTAGCTACCATAATAAGCTCTTCATCGTCTTTTGAGACTACTTTAGGAGAATATCTTCGAAAATAATTTGAAAATCCAGCCTCTGCAGCAATGTAAAAATCTTCCATATTGTCAAAATCGACCTTCAATTTTCTTGTTTCAGCCTGTGCAAAAGAAGGCACTGCCGTTAAGGCAATCACCGCAATTACAACCGCAAATATTCTTCTTCTCATAAGCCTTCCTCTAAGCCATCCTCTTTTTATAGTAAAATATAGTAATTTTTCTGAGCAAATAAGGAACGAGAAATAGTAAACTAACACTTGCTATATCCGCACTCCGGGCATTTTGTGCATCCTTCGCTGAAAGCCAAAATTCCACTGCACTCCGGGCATTTAGCCTTGTAAAGATTTGCAGAACTCGGGACTTCAATCAATGGCTTCGCAGGAGGTTTTTGCGCCTCTGCTGTTACAATTTCGGTGTTCTCAAAATCCTTCAATGCAGGCAATTCGTCAAAGTTTATTTTGCCGGTTAAAATATCGGTTAAACCATAAGTCTGCTTTGCCAAATGATAGCGGTGAAGGCTTTTGCCAAGAGCATCTGCCAAACTTATAACCTTACCATCTTTGGACGGAATCACCATGTGACTTCCTATCCCTTCAAGTTGCTCAATTATGTCTTCCAAGGAACCGCCTATGCGCAAATAAAGGCTGACCATACGGCTAATCGCTTCCAAATCCGAAGACACAACGTCGCCGGCCTTGCCGAGCTGTGCAAAAATTTCCATCTCTCTTCCGGTTACCGGCTCAACGGTAACCGCTATGTGCATGTGCCCAAACGGTGTAGTTTGCCTCATGCGAACCGCAGGTATCATCGGAGGTGTCTTTATGGGTTTGCGAACTTTAAATTCTGAGGGAGTGCGTGGCCCCTTTGCCACAGCGGTATCTTCTTTTCCGAGAGCCATGGGCTGATTTTCTCTGCAACCATCGCGATATACCGTAACTCCCTTGCATTTTAACTCCCATGCCTGCATGTAAACCTTTTCAACATCTTCTGCGGTGGCATCGTGAGGCAGGTTTATCGTTTTTGAAATTGAGCTGTCGCAGTTTTTTTGGAATGCAGCCTGCATTTTAACATGCCAATCCGGTGCAATATCGTGAGCGCATACAAAAACTTTGCGAATATCTTCGGGAATTTCTTCAATGTCTGCTATGGTTCCGTTTTCCGCAATTTTTTCCAATAATTCATTGCTGTGAAAACCATGTTCCTTTGCCAGTTCATTAAATATAGGATTTATCTCTACGAGCCTTTGTCCATCCAGCACGTTGCGGAAAAACGCAAGGCTGAACATAGGTTCAATGCCGCCGGAACAATTCGCTAAAATGGAAACCGTGCCCGTTGGAGCAACAGTTGTTGTAGCAGCGTTGCGCATCGGGCGCTTTTGAACAACATCCCAGGTAGAGCCTTCCCAGTTCGGGAACTTGCCGCGCTCAGCAGCTAATCTTTCGGAGGCGGTATGCGATTCCTCGCTAATTCTCTGCATAATTCGCTCGCCAACGGAAATGCCTTGAGTGCTGTCGTAAGGAATTCCTTGCTTGTAAAGAGCATCTGCAAAACCCATCACGCCAAGGCCAATTTTTCGATTGCCCTTGCACATTTCGCCGATTTCTTTTATGGGATACTTATTCACATCTATTATATTGTCCAAGAAACGTGTTGCCAAATGAATTGTTTCAATAAGAGATTCGTGCAAAATTTCAACCTTGCCTTCATCGGTTTTATATACAAATGCTGCGAGATTTATTGAACCCAGATTGCAAGCTTCATAAGGGAGCAAAGGTTGTTCGCCGCATGGGTTTGTAGCTTCAATTTCGCCTATATTCGGCGTTGGATTCGCTTTGTTTATGGCATCTATGAAAATAAGTCCGGGCTCGCCCGTTTTGTGAGCGCAATCCACTATAACTCTGAAAATCTGGCGTTTTGTCCAAACTATCGGGCGGTCTTTTTCCGGCAACGCATAGTAATCTTCTAAGTTAATGAGTTTTGCAATATCGTATTTGCCCGGAATCAACTGCTTTGGAACCACATAGCCTTTTTTTGTGCGAGGATTATGAACCTCATGTGCGCTATCCGGGGTTTCTTTGTAAACCTGCATCCAGGCGTCCGGTATTTTTACGGATATGTTAAAGTTTGTGAAGGCTTTGAGATCCTGTTTGGCAAAAATAAAAGTAATTATATCGGGATGGGTGATGCTCATCATTCCCATATTTGCGCCACGCCTAAAGGCACCTTGCTGAATTGCGTTTGTGGCTTCGGAAAGAACCTTCCAAAAACTTATAGGACCGCTGGTTGTTCCGCCGCTTGATTTTATGTAATCACCGGTCGGTCGCAGCCTGTCAAAGGAAAAACCTGTTCCGCCGCCTGCTTTTTGAATAATTGCCGTATTTTTTACAGTTCCGAAGATCCCGTCTATGGAATCTTCTATAGGCAAAACAAAACATGCGGATAACATTCCATCTGCGTTACGACCTGCGTTCATTAAAGTGGGGCTGTTCGGCAAAAAACGGCCGCTGACCATTAAATCGTAAAATTTTTCGGTATATTTTTCTACGATTCCTTCTTCCTTGCTATAAAGGGTTTCTACAGAAGCAACTGCTTTTGCCACTCGTAAGAACAAATCTTCCGGTTTTTCGGTACATTCACCTTTTTCATTTTTATGCAAATAACGACTTTCCAGCACTTTAACTGCATTTTGGGTTAAGCTCAAAGGCAACATTTTCTTTTTCTCCTACTAAATATTGGGTTTGACAGAGGTTTAGATACTAAATATAGATTTTTTTTGGCATGGTGTCAAGAAAAAAATTTATTATGACAAAAAAATGACAGAGGTTAGAAAAAAATAAAAAATAAAAATATTTTTTGTACTATTTTAAAAAAAATAATGTATAGTAAACATTTATTAACTAAGGTTTCATGTCCCGTGTCCCGAAGTGACTAAAGCCGCGTTTACTATATTTATTTCATAACATTTAAAGTAGGAGTTTTGCTTATGGTTCGCCGAATAGCGTTTTTTTTGTTCCTAGCCCTTGCAGCGGTGGCTTTTGCTCAACGTCAAGCAGCCGGTGGTAGTCGTATAGTTGTAAATAAGTTTTTTGACGAAGCTTACAGGCAAGGCGGTTTTGACTACACTTATGGTGGAACCGGCTCTACTATATCCATGGATAAAACTCAGGGATACAGGTCTAATACTTCGCTTAAAATAACATTAGACCCAAACGATTTTTCCGGTGCTTCGGTATGTCTTCATAACGAAACCTTTAATTTAACTCCGCATTTGCTGGATGGAGCTATTGAGTTCTATATTAAAGGAGCTAAGGGCGGTGAGCAGGTTGTTTTTGGCCTGCTGGACGATGAAGTCAGCGATGGCAAAAAAACACAGGTAAAAGTGCCTATCAACAGATATATAGATGGTGGCGCAGTTACAAAAGACTGGAAACTTGTTAAAATTCCATTGGCAGACTTTCCGGAAAGAGGTATGTATTGGGACCAAACCAAGAAAACAGAACTTCCCGAACGCATTGACTGGAGCAAAATCGCAGAATTCCGAATTTCCATAGACAAGGGAACCAATCCGCAGGGCTTTCAGGTGTGGGTCGATAATGTTGAAATTGTAAAAGGCTCTGTGGCAGTTTCAAAACCGAAACCGAAAGTAGTTTACTGGGATGAGACAAAGGAGACCATAGACGGACCAAAAGATGCAGCCAAGCTTGACGGCAAGGCTAAAGCTCTTCCGAATGGAGTATTCTACGGTGATAATTTGTCGGGTTTTGGCTATGTTTACGGCGGCTTAACCGCATTCAAGGAACAGCCTTCAAAAACTGCTGGCAACTCAAATGTGATGGCTCTTTACATGGATGACAACGAATGGTCCGGCGTAACTCTTTCCCTTGGTGACGGCAAGTTCATAGATCTTTCCAAAGTGAGAAATACCGGCGGTATTTATTTTTGGGTGAGAGGCAAGCAAGGTGGCGAAAAAGTTTCTTTTGGAATTTTGGATAATCAGGGCAACGATATAAAGAGCCAAACCAAGCTTATTCTCCAGGATTGGATTGAAGGCCAAACAATAACAAAAGACTGGAAGCTGGTTAAAATTCCTCTGAAAAGATTTTTGGATGCAGGTTTGGCATGGGATGCCAGCAGGCAAGCCGAAGTGAGAAAAGATGTAAAATGGGATAAAATTCAGGAGATTCGTTTTTCTGTTGGCAAGTTTGATAACAGGCGCGACGGAAGGCCAAATGATCCTGTGACTATTTATGTTGACCAAATTACATTTACCGAAAACATAGACTGGGTTGATCCTAACTTGAAGTGGGAGAAATTCAACAGCAAGGCTCCGGATTTGGTTATCAACGACTTTGAGAAAAGTGCCGAATATAAAAATTCATGCACCCAAAATAAAATTGCTGATCATAATATAGTGGGTTTTGAACCTTCTTGCGGGCCAAAATCCAGAGTTACCTTCAACGTGGGTAAAGGCAATTTAGACGGCAAGTCCTTGAATGTGACCGACTTCTTGGTGGGTGACTGGGTGGACGTTGTTTTTGACTTTGAAAAGCGCAATGCTCCTAAGGAACATAGCGATTGGACAAAGCACTGGGGTATAATGTTTGATATTTACACAGACAAAGCCTGGCAGAGCATAACCGTTCAAATTGGCGATAGAGACAGAGAGCTTTTTGTAAGCAATACCGGTGGCCCAAAGGGCAGAAGCACGGTTCTTGTTCCGTTCAGCACCTTTATTAAATTCCCGTATTATCAACCGCCGGAAGCAAAGCAGAACGGCGTTTTTGATTTGGACGGAGTGAAGGTTTTGGACTTTAAGCCGACAGGTGAAGGAACATCAGGTTCTTTCCAGATAGACAATGTAAAGCTGACCAACTTGCGTGAAGCTCCGCGCCCGAAGGTTCCGGCAGAACTGGCCTTGACAATCACAGGTGATTTCAACAAGGTTATAAACCCATCTGTTGCTCCTGATATATACGGCATTAATGCCGCTTTGTGGGATGGCGATTTGCTGAGACCTGAGACCATAAGCCAGGTTAAGCGTGTTAACCACGGAATAGTTCGTTATCCGGGCGGTTTGCGTGCGGATGAAGATGACTGGGAGCAGGTTTTGGCTGCGAAAGACTGGATGGTGGACACAGATGAATTCCTGGAATGGTGCAAGCAAACCGGTGTAAGAGCTATGTTTACCGCAAACTTTGGCTCCGGAACTCCGGAAAAGGCTGCAAAGTGGGTTGATCACACCAACAACAAGAAAAAAGCCAATGTGATTCATTGGGAAATAGGAAACGAAATTTATGGTGATTGGCATATTCATTACGATAAATACGGCAAAGATAAAGGCCATATTTACGGAAAGCGTGCCAGAGAGTTTATAATAGCCATGAAAAAGGCCGACCCGAAAATCAAGGTTGGCGTTTTGGGTGTGTTAGACGGTGAATGGAATGAAAATGTTCTGAAGCAGGTTGGTGATATAGCGGATGCTATTATTATTCATCATTATCCTCAGCATTTTGGCCAGGAAAACGATTTTGCATTGCTCTCTTCACCTCAGATTTTGGAAGGTATTTACCAGCGTGTGAGGGAAACCGTTAAAAAGTATGCTAAAAAAGATTTGGAGATTTGGTTAACCGAGTGGAACAGCGTGGACTTTAACCCCGGCCCTCAGTCCATATCTTTGATCAACGGCTTGTTTGTGGCGGATTATCTTGGCATGCTTGCAAAAGTGAAAGCCGAAAGTGCTCAATACTGGGATATTCACAATGATGTAACCCCGGAAGGCGGCGATTACGGTTATCTTTCCCGTTCTTACGACGACCAGATTGGCGGCAACAAGCCCAGGCCCAGCTATTACGCATTCCAGATGGCATCTGATGCTATTCGCGGTAAGCTGGTAGATTCCAAGAGCGGCGAAGACAATTTGACCACATATCTTTCGCAGAACGGCAACAAGAAAACCTTGCTTGTTGTGAACAAGAGCCCGTGGACAGCCTTTAAGGGCGCATTGAAGATTCCTGGCTTTACCGGCAAGGCAAAGGTAGAAGTTTTGTCTGCTCCGGGCAAAGATGCTGCAAAGGTGATTAAAATGGACCCTCCAAAGGTATCTAACACGGATATTAAGGACGGCACGGTGATCACATTCCCAACGCATTCCATAACATTGATTACTATAGAGTAATGGTTTTAAAATTTCATTCTGAGTGTTAACGATAGCGGATTTAACAAATCCGCTTCCCACTCATATATAAAGGCATAGTCTATCCATAGAATTTTATTCGCTATATTGAAGCCGTATCCCCAACCTATGGATGGATTTTGTCCGTCTATGCCACAACGCAAATCTCCATTTGCAATTGCTCTCCATTCAAATCCGAATTTGCCTTTGAAAATATGCCAGTCCGGGTCAAAAACAAAAAGAGTGTCTGCTACCTGATAGCTTTGCAATGAAAGCGAAACGGAAACCGGTTTGCCTAAGAGCAGGTTTCTGTGTATAACAGCCGCTTCAAAAGTTTTAGGGCGAAGCGCGTCGCTGCTAGGCAATGCGTTGTCTCTGCTGGGATTTCTGCGCCAGGCGGCTGATAGCTTTGAATTAAGACCCAAATTGCGAATTTGCAAACCGCTTTGCCATTTTGCATTCCAAAATCTGAACCAGCCAACATCAATAGAAAGCGGGCTCTGATATTCATTCACCACGTCCCATTCGCTGCCAAGCCCAAGCCTGTCATAAGCAATGGAAAGCGAAATTCCTATGCCGTCTGCTTTGCTCAGCCTGTATCCTAACCCTGCATAGCCCAGCATAAAAAACGGTGTGGCGGTTCCCTGGTCGTTGTCGTCTTCGTCTATTAGCAAAAAGTCTGTGTCGCCCCTGAAAAGAATTGCCATTCCAACGCCCATTCTGTTTCCGGTTGCACCCTCAATTCCGAATGAACCGCCGGCACGGTCCAAACTGCGATTTTCAGCATGCAACGCTATGGCTAAGTTTCGTTTAAAAGCCAACATTCCGGGATTCCAGTATGCCGCTGAAAAAGTTGATGTGTCTGCTGCCGCAGCGTTTCCTTTAGCTAATTCCCTTGAGCCGGCTCCCATTCTTTCTGCAACTGCATCCATGCTTCCCAAAGATGCTTGCTTCTCGGCATGAGCGAAAAAAGTCATAATCAGGATCAGAATTGGCCGGAATTTTTGGAATTTACAGAACAATTTCAGTTTCCTCCCAGGCTCATTACTTTTGTCCAACCTGTGTTTCCGTGATTGTCGCTGACTTTTATGTAGTATGTGCCCATTGCGGTGTGCCTTCCGTGGTCGTCTCTTCCATTCCAGATGTCTTCGGTTTGGTTTGTGCTGCGAACCGGGTCTGCCATGCGTGGAGCATTTTTTACTATTGTGCGGACTTTTTTCATGTCGTAGCTAAAAACTTCTATGGTTATTTTTGAGTTCTTTGAAACTTTGTATGCAATCAGGGATGTTGCGCTTTCTCCCCTTAAAACGCTTGGCACTGCCCGTATTGTTTTGAGGTTGTCGTCAACGGGGCTTCGGTTCATCAGGTTTTTCCATGTTTTGCCTGTGTCTGCGGAGAATAAAACTCCATTGCCGTAAGTTGCAACTGCAAGCCCTTGCGTATTGTTATTTATGGGAAAATCCGCAACGGCAATCACAAATTCGGAATTGGGCATTTTTTGAACGGCGTTATTTTTCAGTAAAAATCCGTAATGGCTTTCTAATCCGAGTGCGGCGGAAAAGGTTTCGTTTCTTATTTGCGCAGTGGAGTTTATGGCAACTTTTATGCCGTTTACTGTGGTTATTTCCGGTGTGGAATGTTCTAATGTGTCCGGTTTAAAATTGAAAGTTCCGTTTGCAAACTCTGTTGTTCCTGTGTTTTTTGTGAAATATCCGTTTTCAATTCCGTAATAGGGCATGTAAAGTTTGCCGCCTTCGTAACGCCACATTGATTTTCTGAAATTGCCGGTGTTATCTGCCAGAATCCAGTCATTGACCAGCGAATATTCTTTTGGGAACGGATAGCTTTCTATGTTTTCGAATCCTTGTTCTGTTACCTGTATTTTGTCTATGGCGTTTTTTGAAACAGCCAAAAATTCTCCGCTTTGCGTGGAGGGCATTACGGCGAATATAAAGTTGCTCGCCAGGATTGCTATAGTGGAAGACACTTGGAAAAAGTAGAAAAAAATTTCTAAGTTAGTCAAAATGCTCCGAGCTTTGGAACTTGCCACTTATGCCATAAAAAATTGTCGCCCTAACCCTGCGGTTGGGGCAGTTATTGTGAAAGACGGTAAAGTAGTAGGGGAGGGCTATACGCAAGAGCCCGGCAATGCGCATGCGGAAATTGTAGCTTTGAAGAATGCAGGTGAGAATGCAAATGGTGCAGAGTTGCATGTAACTTTGGAGCCGTGCAGCCATTATGGGCGAACCCCTCCTTGTACGGATGCTATAATAAAAGCGGGAATAAAAAAAGTTTATTACGGTTATTTGGATCCCAATGGTCTAGTGAGTGGAATTGAGAAGTTGAACGAGGCCGGCATTGAAACAATAAAAGAAAATTTAGACGGCTTGGTGGATGATTTTTATGAATCTTATGCGTGGTTTGTGCAGAATAAAACTCCATTTGTCACATTGAAAATAGCCCAGACTATGGATGGATTTATTGCAAACGATGATAAAACACCGTTGAAAATAACAGGTGAGCAGTCGCAGATCGCGCTTCACAGGTTGCGCAGTTTTTGCGATGCTGTTGTTGTTGGCGGCGGTACTTTTCGCAGTGATAATCCGCAGTTGACAGTAAGGAAGGTTAAGGGCGCAAATCCGCAGAGAATTATTTTTAGCAGAAGCAATTTCAGCGGCGGCACTTTTGAGGAGAATTGGCGTTTGCTGCTTGCGCAATGTGCTGAAAAGGGTATGCATCATATTTTGGTTGAGGCAGGCGCAGAGCTTGTGAAGAATTTGTTTGAGATTTCAGGCAGTTTTAACAGGTTTTTGCTCTGGACTTCGCCGCTCAGGGTTGGCAAAGGGCTGTGCTGGGAAATGCCAAAAAACCTGGTTTTAAAGAGAACTTATATGCAAGGTGGGGATTTTTGCGGGGAGTTTTGGTAATAAATGGTTTAAATAAGGACTTTTTTCGTTTTTTCTCATTTTTTCCACAAAAAAATGTATATTTATATATAAAATGATAGTCTTTGAAGAAATAAGGAGGAACTATGAAATTTGTTATTTTTATACTAGCCGCATTGCTAAGCTTGGCAAGTGCGCAAGGGTTTTACATTATAAGTACTAGCGAAACAGGGTTTACGGCAACTAAAAATAGCGCAATTATCGGTGTAGCCGGCCAGCCAATTCAAAATGTGATAGATGCCATAAAAAACGACGCAAAGGGAGCCGACTGCTCCATACAATTTGGAAATGGCGAGACTGATACTTTAAGCTTAGTCAGAGATAATTACATAACTTTTGACGGCGGCGCAAATAAAACCGATTGGGGTAAAGTAGTGCTTTTGGGCAATATAAAGACAGTGTACTCAGATAACACGCCAGGCATTGTTTATTTAATTAACGGAGTTTCCTTAGAAAGCAAGGCAATAATTATAGGCTATAATACCGCTATTTATAACGCTTCTGTAGGGAATGTAACTGTCAGTGCAGGAAAGCTTCATTCTCATACATCCGGATGTGCGGTTTTTAACGGTTCTACAGGAACAGTTACCGTTAATGACGGATATCTTGAGGGTTCTACTTATGCGATTCACAATGGTTCTACCGGCTCAGTTTTTATAAACGGCGGAATAGTTGATACATTTAACGACCCAACTATTTATAATTCTTCCAGCGGAACAATAATTGCTACCGGCGGGACAGTTTCTTCGCGAAATAGCAGCGGCTTGGCTATTTATAGCATTGGCAAAGGGAAGGTCAAAGTATCGGGAAATGCTGTTCTTACATCAGTAAATTCCAATACTAATCGCGGCACAATTTATATAGCAGAAGATGACTCCAATGCGGTAGCTTCGCTTGAAATAACAGGCGGTACTGTAAAAAATACCGGCAATGGCAATGCTGTTTATAATGGTTCCGCAAGCACTGTAATTATCAGAGGTGGAGATATATCTACTCTAAGCACTAGCATCCAAGCTGCTGTTAATAATGGTGCCAAAGGAAGGATAATTATTGAAGGCGGAACAATTTTATCTAGCTATAATGCTGTTCGTAATACTGCCACAGGAATTATAAATATTAATGGTGGAACTTTTTCAAGTCCAGGAAATATTATTGGCAATGATTCCACAGGAACAATAAATGTCAGCAATGGCTCTTTTTCAACAGATCAGGTTAAGGATATGTCCTTAGTTCGCAATGGCGGCTCCGGAACAATAAATATCAGCGGTGGAACATTTGAATCTCCTAATAATTCTATTTACAATGGCTCTATAGGAACAATAAATATCAGTGGAGGAACAATAAAATCTCCCGGTGGCAGTGTTTACAATTTTTCCACAGGAACAATAAACATTAGCGGCGGAAAAATAGAAACTGCAGGTACAAATAATGGCACTCTTCACAATTATTCCACAGGAATAATAAATATCAGCGGCGGTACAATTTTAGCAACGGCAGCAACTGGCATGGCTGTAAATAATAGAAGTGCAGGAAAAATTACAGTGTCCGGAACGGCAGAGATTATATCCGAAAATACAAGTTCAACAGGTGCTACAATTTATATAGCAAACAATACCAATACAGCTCTGCGCTTTGAAATAACAGGAGGAAAAATCCAAAATAACGCAGAGAACGGCAATGCTATTTACAATAACTCTGCCGGACCTATGAATATTAACGGCGGAACAATTTCTGCAAGCTATGCGATTAACAATGGTTCCACAGGAACGGTATATATTGGCGGCAGCCCCAATATAACAGGCAAAATATGGGTTCCTGGAGGAAGGCTAAGGCCATTTACTCGCGGCGATAGCGTTTTTGTTCCTAGCGAAAAAATTTATACGCTTTATCTTGCAAGTTATTCAAGCGGTACAAATGCAGTTACAAGCGGCAGTAACTTCCGCTCAAATTTTGACCTTCACGATTCAAATTATGCTCTCGCGGCAAGCAGCAGCAGCAACAACAGCAACCTTATTGTTAGGCCTGCATATATAGTTGGCTTTGATCTAAATGGTGGCACCGGCATAACTCCTGCAAATGTTAGCGTGGCGCAGGGGCAAAATTTTCCAGATGGGCGAAGACCTTCTACAAGTAGCTTCACAATGGCAGAATACTCAAATGATGGAGAATGGTACACACGCATTGGTTCTAATTATACAAAATTTACATTTGGCAGCACGCTGGTTAACGCCAACACTACGCTTTATCTAAAATGGGTTAGTAAAATTAACATAGATACAAAAAGCCTTGGCAATGGCACATACAATGAAGAGTATTATGCAAAAGTTTCTGCTTCTTTGGGAAATAGCGCAGAAGATGTTATTGCATATAGCGTTGTTAGCGGGAATTTACCTGGTGGGCTTTTGCTTAACTCCGAAACGGGGGAAATAAGTGGTACTTGTCAAAAAGCTGGCACATTTAAATTTACTGTAAGAGCAAAGAACAATGTAGACGGAGGGGTTAGCGATAAGGAATTCACAATTGTTGTGGCAAAGATAGCGCAAGCAAAGCCGAGCATACTGGAAAATTCTGTAATAATTACCGAAAACAGCGTTGAATTTCTTGAAATGGGAGGCGTTGAGTTTAGCAAAGACAGTGGCGCATCCTGGCAAGACAATCCGATTTTTGGCAATTTGAAAGATCGCACAGAATATAAGTTTTTGCTCCGCAAAAAAGAAACGGACAATTATCTGGCCTCCGAGAGTATTGAACGAATTTTAAAAACGCTTGATCCCAGCATAAATACAGACTGGTACAGAGCCAACGCTTTTGCCAATCAATTTGAAATTTCCACAATGGCGGAATTAAAGGGACTTGTGGCTTTGGTTAATGGCGATGAGACATTTGAAGGTACAATTAATGGAGTTACCTTTAGCGGCAAAATGGTTGCCTTGGCAAGTGATATTGAATTAGGCGAGGAAAATTGGGTTCCTATAGGAAACAGAGTTAGATCATTTCAAGGTATTTTTAACGGACAAGGGCATACGATTTCCGGATTATATGTTAAAGATGTTCAATATGCCGGCTTGTTTGGAAATATAGGAGCTGGCGGGCAAATAAAAAATGTAAATGTTATCGCTACAAAAATTAAAACACCAACATATTCAACAAAAGACATTGTATCTTATTATGCAGGTGGTTTGGCAGGATATTATGGCTCTACTTTGCCAATAGAGAATTGCAGCGTAAAAGCAGATTCTATTGTAGTTACTGCTGTTGGCAATATTAATAGCGTTTCTTCAAACGTTGCTTATGCTTATGCAGGTGGTTTGGTGGGGTATAGCAATGCAGAAAGCATTTCCTATAGTTTTGCTGTTGCAAATGTTGCGGCTATTGCTCAATTTTCCGGACAAGCTACAGTTTCTTATTCCGGCGGTCTAGTAGGTTTAACCAGCGTGGTAAATATTAAAGATAGCTATGCTAAGGGAAGCGCTTCGGCAACGGCTTATCGTCCTTATTCCGGTGGTTTGGTTGGTCAGGTTAATAATGCGTCAATAACTATTGATAACAGCTATGCAAGCGTTGATGTTTCCGCATCCGGATTCGGTTCAACCGCTAATTTGTCTTTTAATTCCGGTGCTGGAGGTTTAGTGGGATATACAAGCAGTGTAGGTTCCTCTACTTATGAAGTTACTGTTAAAAATAGTTACGCAACCGGAAATATTTCAAATTTTAGTTCGGCTTATGGCTCAGGATCTACGGCTGTTACTTGTAATTCAGGAGGTTTAATAGGCTGGATATCTAACAGCGCAACTAAGATTGAAAATAGCTATTCAAGCGGAAATATTTCCACATCAACTACCGATAATTCCAATATCTATTCCGGTGGTTTAATAGGGTACATAATTAATGAAGGCAGCAAAAAGCTTGCTTTTGCTATTACCAATAGTTATGCAACCGGAGATGTTTCTTCTGCTGTTGGTGGCACGAGCAAGTCTTTTTATTCTTATTCCGGCGGCTTGGTAGGAAATATGATGAATAACCCTAGTTATAGCGATTTTCTTAATGATGACGATTTGCTTAATGCGACTGTTGAAAATAGTTACGCAAGCGGAAATATTTCAGCTACTGGCACAAATGCTTATTCAGGTGGAGTTTTTGGCAGATATATTGAAAATTCATCAAGTGCCTCAGTATATTATTACTCAGCGGGCGCAAGCAATGCTGTGGGCAGAATTTGCAAATCTAACGGCAATTGCAGCAATCCTGAAGAGGAAAGGCCGGGAATGTTTGGCAAGTCAGGCGAGGAATTAAAAAAACAAGCGACATTTGTCAATTGGAATTTCAACAATATTTGGGATATAATAGAAGATACCGGAATGCCGTTTTTAAGAAATACAGGATATGACTTGATATACTCGCTTTCTCCGCAGACTTATGTTTATAATGGTGGGCAAATTAAACCTGAGCCTGTAGTTTTTCCGAAAAATAACAGCGGAGCTATTTTAACCAAAAATGTTCATTATACTTTGAGTTATGGAGATAATAAAAATGTTGGAGAAGGAACTATAACAATAACGGGAATTAACAGCAATAATAAGGGTTCTTCCGGAACTATTGCTTTCAATATAACTCCCAAAGAGCTAACTGTTTCCGGCACTCAAGTAACAACTAAAATTTACGATGGCACAACAGCCGCTGCTTTAACAGGAGCAAATTTGAATGGTGTTTGCGGCAGTGATGATGTTTCTCTGTCTAATTTTACCGGCACGTTCGCTTCTGCAAACGCAGGCACTGGAATTTCCGTTGCTTCGCAAATGATTTTAATCGGCGATAATATTTCCAATTATACACTAAAGCAACCGGTACTAACCGGAACCATAGAGGCGAAAGCTTTGGCGACAGGTGATCTTCAACCCATACCAACGCAGTTGTATAATTATTCCAGCGGTGAAGTAACCCCGGCTGTCACTGTTAAAGACGGTTCCAAAACGCTTGTAAAAGACACAGATTACACAGTTTCTTACGCCAACAATACGGCAATCGGAGAAGGAGCCTCTGTGACGGTAACCGGCAAAGGCAACTATAAAGGAGAATTAGTTACATATTTTAATATTATTCCATTTGGTTATTTCGAATCGTTCGAAGGTGCAGACACATGGACTTTCGTCAACGGCAGCCAGACAAACAAGTGGAGAATATGGAATGCGACAAGCTATAATGGTTCTTATTCCGCTTATATATCCAATGACAATATAGAGAACGCATATAATACTAATGCAACTTCCATAGTTCATATTTACAAAGACATCACATTTCCCATATCCGCTACGAATTTCACCATGACATTTTACTTTAAAGGCAATGGGGAGTCATTAGGTTCCACAAATTATGATTATATGACTCTTCGCCATGGCAGCACAACTTCTATTCCGTCTGCCGGCTCGGTATGGAGTTCAGGCACAGTTTTGGGAACCAATTATCTGAACAATGCCAATTGGTCGCAAAAAACAATTACTCTATCTGCTGCAACTTTCAGCGGTCAAACTAGGAGATTTGTTTTTACTTGGGTAAATGATAATTCTAGCGGCACTCAACCGCCCGCTGCAATTGATGATATTAATATTTACGTATCCAGCAATCCTCCTTCGAGCAGCAGTTCAAGCGTTCCGAGTAGCAGTTCAACCGCTCCCAGCAGCAGCTCTAGTATGCCGAGCAGCAGTTCAAGCGTGCCGAATCCGGCTACCTTGCCGTTTGCTGAGACTTTTGAAGATTATCAAAATAATTGGGTTCTCGTCAATGGCACTCAAACGAATAAATGGATGGTAGGTACTAGCACAATGTATGCAGGTGACTATTCTGCCTATATATCCAACAATGGTTCTGCAAATTCATACTCCTTGACTTCAGCTTCTACGGTTCATATTTATAGAGATGTAACTTTCCCTGAATCCAGTTCTAATTTTACTTTAGAATTTTATTTCAAAGGTATGGGAGAAATATATTCTGGAACTGAATATGATTATATGGAAGTTCGCTATAGCAACACAACCTCTACACCGGTTGCCGGCTCACTTTTTACCAGTGGCACGTCTTTAGGTACTTATCGAGGAAATTCCAGTTGGTCGCTAAAAACTATTAACTTGCCAGCTGCTACTTTTAGCGGCAAGACCATGAGGTTTGTCTTTACTTGGAGAAATGATAATTCTGCTGGCTCTCCGCCGCCTGCAGCTATTGACAACATAAGCATTGCCGTGTCTGTGCCTAGCAGCAGTTCAGCCACTCCGAGCAGTAGCTCAAGCGTTCCGAGTAGCAGTTCAACTGTCCCTAGCAGTAGCTCAAGTATTCCGAGTAGTTCCTCAAGTTCTGTGCTAACTCGCATAGACAATTTTGCGAATTTGGATTCATTGGCAAGAACGCAGGAAGCTTGGGGTGCATATACAGATATAGGCGATAACGGAGCTTCCACAATAGGGAACGCCAATACAGGAGCAAACGGCACATATTCCGACTACATTGTAGTGATGCAAGACGGTGAAGACTTTGTGGCGAAAATCAAAGATTACTCTCTTTTGCAAGGCGCAAACATCAACAACCCTTATGTGGCTTTGCAGTTGGAAGCTGTGAACAACGGTACGGATTATGACCTTTCAAAATGCACCGGCGGTTTGCGCTATAGCTATAAAGGTTCCGGGCATTATTTCATTGTAGGCTTGAGCACGGTTAGAGACTATGCTTACCATAGCGTTTTCCGTTCTGCAAGTAGTGCATGGACAACTTCAACGGTTCCGTTTACTTCATTGTCTCAGCCAAGCTGGGGTACCACAGTGTCATTTGACGCTAAAAAGATAAATTCCTTTATGTGGGAAATGAGGGGAGGCATCACCGGTATAAGCACTACCGGCAGTTTGGCTGTAAAGGATTTCTATTGCATTGGCGACATGACTTTGCCCAGCAGTTTTGTGCCTTCAAGCAGCTCAAGCGTTCCAAGTAGCAGTTCAGGCGAAGAGATATTGTCTAGCAGCAGCTCGGAAGAAACTACAGTTAGTTTGCTTCAAATTGCTACCAGCAACAATATTTTGCAAGTTCGTAGTGGCGTGAATTTGCAGGTTGTTAGCGATGCGGTTGTTGAGATTTATAATTTGAACGGTAAGAGTGTAGCGCACTACGCCTTTACAGCAGGTGTTTACAATGTATCGTTAGGGTATTTGCCAAAAGGACTGTATATTGTCAAAGCAAAGTTTGGCAGCGAGAGAAAGACTATTAAAGTGCCTGTGAATTAAAGCATATTCTTAATCTTTGCAAAGCCTTGCAGAACCCCGTTTACAAAAGACGGGGAATCTTCGTCTGAGTATTTGTTGGCTATTTGCACGGCTTCGGAGAGAATCACTTTTATCGGGGTGTCTGCGATTAGCATTTCTGTCATCGCTATTTGCAAAAT
>Ga0209755_10001737_pt1 | contig 32616 bp, 21 predicted proteins | sample TergutCo191P1_FD_187301 | JGI IMG/M metagenome (GOLD analysis project Ga0209755, IMG submission 187301) | Cornitermes sp. P1 segment gut microbial communities from Petit-Saut dam, French Guiana - Co191P1 (SPAdes) (version 2) | ecosystem: Host-associated > Arthropoda: Insects > Digestive system... | reverse complement strand
AGCAAGTTCCCCTGACGCTCTGTGAGGCCTGTTTTCGGCTATAGCTTCTGCCATATCGACAAGGCCAAGTCCCCTGCTGTTTTCAGGATAATTTCCCAGAAGAGGAACTTCTGACCAGTTTTCACTGCGGTAGCGCTTAACGTACACGGGGCCGCCGAATGTGTTTGGATCGGGAACGCGCAGCGTTCCTTTGCTTCCGTAAATTTCAATACATGGGAGCGTATGCGAATATACGTCAAAACTGGTGATAACGGTCGCCGCGGCGCCGCATTCAAAGTCCAGAACGCCAGTAACATGAGTCGGAACATCAACATTGATCACTGTGCCGTTTAACGGCTCGCTTGTAATTTTTCTTGTATTAAAGCTTTTTTTCGCGGAGCCGCATATGCGCGTAACAGGACCAAGAAGATTGACAAGCGCTGTCAGGTAATACGGCCCCATATCGAACATCGGGCCGCCGCCTGCCTTGTAATAAAACTCAGGGCCGGGATGCCAGTGCTCATGGCCGTGATTCACCATGAAAGCAGCCGCAGCGACAGGCTCGCCAATCCAATCGTCATCAAGAAGTTTTCTGCACGTTTGAATTCCGGCTCCAAGGAAAGTATCAGGCGCGTTGCCAATGCGCAGATTCTTTTCCTTTGCGATTTTTAAAATTTCATCCGCTTCTTCGCGTTTGGCGCATAAAGGTTTTTCACCGTAATGATGTTTTCCGGCTTTTACAGCGGCAAGGGCTACTGCATAATGGCTAAAAGGTTCTGTTATGTTAAGGATTATATCGACATCGGCGCTGTTAATAAGGTCGTCAGCTTTTTTAATATATGGAATATTATATTTTTCGCTTGCTTTCTGCGCTCTTTCAGGAAGTAAATCTGTAAGAGCTGTTACCTTAACGCGTTTTGCGAACATTCCGGTAAGGTTGGTTAAATAAATCCCGCTTATATTTCCGCAGCCGACAACGCCTATCCGCGGCACAGATCCACTCATCCTTTTCTCCTTAGTACATTTTCACAGGACTCTTCCAGTCATCGGCTTTAAGGCCTTTTTCGCGCGCGATCCTTTTTCCTTCCGCCGCCCATAAAAGCCCGCGCTTCATTAATTCCCAGCATTGAGGAATATCAAAAACATCATTATGATGACCTAACGCGTTATAGAAGACCCTTCCGTAACCCCACTTCCTTGTCCAGACCTGAGGCACATCAGCTTCGCCGTTAGCTGAATGATACCAGCGTACTGTAGGAAATCTGGTAGTTGCAAGCACTTCGTTTGCGGGATCGACATGAAGATAATACTGTTCAGATGATACGTCAAAATCATCGATGCCTTCTGTCAGTGGATTAGATTTACTTATGATGTTCACTCTGTATTTTGTTCCGTCACCGCCGGGATGAGAAACCCAGTTCGCGCCTGTTATAAACTGATACTCAACATTGTTTCTGAACGCGTCGCACATTCCGCCGTGACAGCCTGCCATTCCAAGTCCTCCGCCGACAGCTTCAAGCAGCGGCTCAAAAAAACCGTAACCGAGGGTTTCCTTACACATCGTCCAAACAGGAATAAAAAGATCAAGATCATTCAGTTTTTCTTTATCAGTGACAGCTTGAATATCTTCAGCAACTGTCACATCAAATTTTTCTTCTTCCAGAAATTTCTTAAACCGTTCTGTAACAAGCTTTGGCTCATGCCCGTCCCATCCGCCGCATAGGATCATCGCTTTCTTAATCATCCTTCCTCCGGTAATTTTAAGAGAAGATTTTTTTTAGCATTTCAAAAGATACGCGCATGACAGACAATTCTGTTTAAAAGCCGAAATTTATTTTACAAGTCCTGTCAGAATTGATTTAAAAAGATCAGTCTTGGTATCTTTTTCCAGAACCTTATCAAGCGCTTTTACCGCTGTGCCGGCTCCGCCGAAAGAAACGCCGAATTTGCTGGCTAATGTGCCGCCTAAATCTGAAGCGATTTTTTTAAGACCCTTATCATCTTCGGCGGTTTTTCCAAGCTTAGAAGCCAGCGTAGCGATTGAAGCAAGGTTCGCTCCTGTGCCGGTTCCTCCCATTATTGCGGAAGCAAGACCAGCTATTCCGCCTTTCTCAGCGGCGGCTGTCGTCTTAGTGCTTTTCGATTTTATTGATATTAATGAACCTGCAAGTTCCGCTATACTGCCAAGATCGACATTTTTTAACAGTCCGGCTTTTGACGCAACGGACGCAACAGACGCGACTTTCCCAAGAACTCCGCCTGCGCCTCCGGCTTTTTGCCCTAATAAGGCAGGAACAATTGTCGCTATATCTAAGCCGGGAATAGATCCGCTTTTTGATACCTTTTCTCCCGCTAATCCTGCGGCAGCCGCTCCTATTCCGGATAAAACACTCAATGCAGATGAAGCCATATAAACCTCCTGTAAAAGGAAAAAATAATATAAATTTTTAAATGATTCTTATGGAGAAATACCGTTTTTCAAAAAGAAAAATTTTATTTCTCCATAAAATAATTATTTTTCTAATTCAGCAAAAGTTACAATTGCCTGTGCCCATTTTACATATTTAAGTTTAGCAAGGTCTTTAACTGTCTTTACGTTAAAAGCTTCTTTCAGTTTCTGGGCATCGCCTTCGCTTATACCCTGAATAGCTGATACCGGCGCGTCTGAAATTTCTTTAAAAGTCTTTTTCTCATACGCTTTGTCTACTACTTTGTTAATGTCCATAAATTAACTCCTTAAAAAATTTTACCAGAGGATACACCCCATTGGTTTATATAATTTTATACTTACATCTTATATTTAGCAAGAAAAAGTTTAAAAATTATTAAATTGCTTCAAATTTGATTATGTATAATTACAAAAAAACTGCCGGAGCATTTCCCCGGCAGCTTCCTTGATTACTGTTAAAACATTAACAGGTCAGAACCCTTTTAGTAATACACCCAATGACAGCAGAACGCCGCCTGCGGTAACAAGCCAAAAACCAAGTCCTCCTACGATGTAAAAGGGAATAAGAGTGGTAAGCTGGATGATTATTCCGACAATGATCAGAATAACGCTGATGAGAAAAATAACTTTAGTAGGTGCAGTCAATTTCATAATATACCTCCTAATGGAATATTTTAGTTATTGTAACACGGGTATAAAGCGCAGGCAAGAAAAATTATACAGTATTCTTCATTTTTTACAGTTTTAATATGATTGTCATCCTTGTTTAAAAGACATAAGTAATTGAAATCTTTAAAAAGTTGTTGTCTTTATACTGACCTAACTGCCCTTCTTTATTACCAAGGAAAAAACCGCCGGAAAAAGCGGCGCGAAAATCATCCCTTGTCCAGATAAGCGCGGGTATGACCGCGGCATCTCTGTCTTCGATACCCCAGACAACTGCGGTACGCAGTTCAAGTTCATCGCGAAGAAATTTTTTGGAAAGCATCGCGGTAATTCTGGTCGCAGTGAGAGAAGAGCCGCTTTCTATATCAAAATGTCCGGCAGAAAAGTCAGTAACGCCAACATTATTATTAAAAAGCCGCACAGTACCATTTGCCTGAAAATTCAAGTTGATACCGGCAACTAAATCGCGGTCAAAGCCTAAAGACCAGCCGATTGAAGGATTGTAAATAAGACCGTCATCGCCTTTCAAGTCCTCGGTTATGTTAGCTGCAACTTCCGCCCTGACATTGAAGCCGGCAAGCACCTGCGCGTAATCAAAGCCAATTTGGTGGTATTTGTTAAAATAAAGATTAATTGAAAGTTCTCCGCTCCCATCAATGTCAGGTTTAACTACAGGTTGAATCATACGCCCGTAAAAATACTGCATTCCTAAATCAACGCTTCCAATTGTAGTGGTAAACCTGAGTCCTGCCTGCGTATAATCAAGCCCTGAGGTATCAACAGGTATAAATATTCCTTCATAATTAATTGAACCATCAGATTTTTTCGGGTACATTAATAATAAATTTTTCATGTCAGATGGCAGCCATTTATTTGATATAGGGCCGCTCACCAAGGCCAGCATTTCATTTGAACCGCTAAACATAGAAGACACCGCCATACTGACTATTTCAAAACTGGGTAAGAATATGCCTTCGATTTTTGAGTGCTGCCCGAATCTGTATGTAGCATGAATCATTGGATTAGCCAGTTTTACGCCCATTAAATTAGAATTGTCCGCCATTTCGATGAACATTCTGGAAGCGTCGGGCATATTAAGAATATCCAGCGGACCGAATTGATCGGCTTTACCCCATGCGACTTTTTTTAATCCCGCGGAAAGATCAAAGCCTCCGTAGAATACGCCGATATACGCTTCATCAATACTTACGGGAACAAGCGCCGGAACAAGTTTTAAATTGATAACGGCTTTGGCAAGCTGCGACTGCACGAGGAAATTTAATTTTCCGGAGAACAAAAACATATCTCTTGTATTGATATGCTCCGCGCCTTCTGCCATTTCGTTAAAATATCCGACAATAGCGGCGGATACTTCACCGCTTATTACAACAGATCCGCCGGCGCTGAAACCTGCCCCGGAGAACACGCTGTAACCGGAGTCTTCATCATCGCTGAATCCAAAACCAAATCCAAAATCCTGCGCATGGATCGAAAAACTTAAAATTAAATAAACCGCGATTAAAATAAATTTTTTTAACATGACGCCTCTTCCTGACACTTAAGAATTAAAAACACAAAAATCAATATCTTCCTGTTTCAAGGTACGCTGTAGTAAATACGCTTTCCGGGATAGGATCGTTATACCGTAAAATCTGAATATAAATTGTCGTCGATGTGCCAGCCGCGATTGTGGAAACCTTTGTCTGCATCGGCGTCATGCGTCCCTGAACATCCTGAAAATCCGACATTTCCATAATTTTTACAACTTCTCCGCGGGCGTTATACATTTCGGTTTTATAGATTAAAAAATTGGCTTTATCAATCCATGTAACAGTTTTTGAATACTGCCATGAGCTGTTAAGAGGAACAGATTGAATGACATGACAGGCTCTTCCGTTTAGCGTTTCCTCTTTAATATATGTATGGGTATCCAGCGAAACGTCCCTATCCATAAATGACATGTCATCGTAGGAAAAGTCCGTTCCCATAAAACTGCCGCTGCTTTCAGAAGCCGCTATACGGCGCACTCTGCCAAGGCTTGGTAAAAATATCTGAAGATCCGTCCCGCCTGACGCGTTATCCATTGTAAGAAAGCGCGTTCCAGCTACGTTAGCAGGGCTTTGAAAAACAATAACGGTGCGCGATCCGTTAGGACCGTCTTTTGAATATTGATCGATAACTCTTTCCGATGTGCTACCGTTTCTGGCGGTAATTACCATGCGCGATCTGGATGATATTGTATCCATCTGAACCCTGTTCCTTGCGGAGTTCATGATGGAAACCGCATCCTGCGCCGAAAGCAGCGGCGCGGCAATCAGGGCGGTACACAGCAGCGTTAAAATAAATACTGTTAATTTTTTCATGCTTTTTTCTTCTCCCCGTAAATAAACTTTGGTTTTATCACCATTAATAAAGCCGGCATTATGGTAAGCGTAACAAGGGTTGTTGATACCATGCTAAAACCAATAAGAAGTCCAAGTTCCATAATGATCTTAAATTGCGAGAAAGCGAGAACGGCAAATCCCGCGCCGACAGAAAGCGCTGTTACGCATATCGCCCTGCCGCACGCAAGAAATGTTCTGCGAAGCGCGCCTTCTTCCCCGGTTTTAAACTCATGTTTAAAAAACGCAAGAAAATGAATCGCGTCATCAATGCCAATGCTGACGGTAAGGCTTGCGATAAGCGCCGTCCCAAGATTTAGCTTAACGCCGAGCAGTCCCATAATCGCGAAGTTGCACATAACGGCAAGCGCCAGCGGAACCGCGCCGATAATGCCGGCGATAAGCGATTTGTGGAAGAATCCAACAATAAGCAGGATCATCATTACAGAAATAAAAATCGATATAATCTGAGAACTGAAGATTAAATCTGTAACTGCCATTTCCTGAAGCGAGCTTCCGCCGATTAGCGTGTTTATGTTCTTTGGAAAATTAGTTTCTATATACTCTTCTATAATTTTAATAATTGCCTTTGTGCCGGCGGTTCCTGTTGTGCGAATCTGCACTAACATTCTTAACGCTGTCGGTTCAAGCGGATCATTTGAGTATCCAGAATCTTCATCGCCTGCGAGCAGAACAAGATAGTTTGCAATAAGCCGCTGCAGTTCATCGTCTGTCATTTTTCCGTAACGCGCGGGATCGGACGGAATCTCATAATAAGACATTCCGTCATAATTTGACAGGCGCTTCAGTCCGCGCACAAGTTCGCTTCCGCTCATCACAGGATTAATGCCTGCCGCTTTTTCCAGCAGCCCGATGATATCCGCCGCGCTGTATTCAAATAAATTGTTCAGGTTCTGAACAGGGGCTTCATAATAACCTGACTGCGCAGGTGTATCGTCAAAAAAACCAAAACCAAAGTCATTTGAAACAGCGCCGTCAAAGCCAAAGCCAAATGAACCGGAATCGAAAACGGCAGCATCGTTATAAGATGCAGAAGGCTGAAGTCCCAAGGGGCTTTGATCAATATTAAAAACCTGATTGATCCTTTTTACTATATCTGTAAAACCGGTGACCTTCCCGACATCGGGAACATTATTTGTCAGATAATCAGAAAGGCCGTCTATCGCGGTTAACGCCGCGGGATGAAGCATTTCTTCCGTGGTTTTCGCGTTAAAGACAATATTTATATCTCTTGAACCGCCGAAGTGTTCGCGGATAAAACGATCCGAACGGCTTATTTCCGTTTCATGGCGGAAGAAGTCAACAACGGAATTATCAACAACAACATTAGACAGGCCAATCAAGGAAACAATAACCAAAAGCGCGGCGATAAAAAGAACAAGCTTTTTCTTTTCGGCAATTCCAAGAAAAATGTCCGCGATTACATTGCTAAAGTTATCGCTTTTATTTACAACATTATTATAATTATCTCCGGCCTGCTGTAAATGCAGAACGCGCGGTCCTCTTAAAAGCAGCATCGCGGGAATGAAAAAAATTACAACTATATAAACTGTAAGCACCCCAAGGCTCGCGCACATTCCGAATTCCTGCATTGGAACAATCGGCGTAAAGCAAAATGATAAAAAACCGGTAATCGTTGTAACCGCGGCAAGACTCACCGGCTTTATCATTTTCCTCATTAGTTCAAAAACTATTACTTTATGTTCATCAATATTTTGTATTTCTTTTCTTATATCCCTTACATAATGGGTAATTATATGAACGCCGTAAGCGTGCCCGACAGCGACAAGTATTACAGGCAGAATCGTTGTTATAACAGAAAGTTTTATTCCAAACATTGTCGTTATTCCGATTGTCCAGATAACAGCGATAGCCACAGTCATAAGAGGCAGAATTATAAAAATAAAACGCCTGAACGAAAAATATAAAACGCTTAAAACAACAAGAATAACAAGCGGAATCAGCAGAAGATTATCTTTTATGATTGATTCATTAATTGTCGCGTTAAGTATCGGCTGGCCTGCGAAGTAAACAATTTCTTCATTTGTAAAAATATCGCCTGCGAGTTTTTTGATTTCATTAAGACTCCGCACTACCTCGGGGCGACTGAAATCCTCGGTAAAAACATCAAAAGTGATAAGCACCTGCGTCGCCGCAAGATCGTCGGAAACAAGCGAACCGCGGAATAAATCCCATGAACCGATCCGCCGCTTTAGCTCGGTAATTTCATCCTGCGTACCGGAAAAGTCATCGGGCACAAGATCAGACACAATGATGCTTTCGCTGTCGCCTGTTATATACTGAGTCGACATGATTGAATTAATCGATTTTACAAAAGCGACTTTTTCCACAGCAAGAGAAAATTGCCTGATGCGCTGCAGAAAATCTTTATCGAAAATTGATTTGTACGGCCGCTCCAAACCGACAAGAATAATTACCTGCCCGCCAAAGGTATCGTCAATATAATTGGAGATAATTTTTGCCTGATTTTTTTCCGGTAAAAAGCGAATGTTATTATTATCCAGTTCTACATTAACTAATTGAAGCGCAAAAAACACAGTTATCACAGCAACAATGCCTGCGATTAGCGCAGGGCTTTTAAATATTTTTTCCATACTTGATACTTTATTAATTATAAACAACACTTAGTATTAAACACTACAAACAGTTCATTTAAAAGTGTATTATACTGTACATTATAACATGAATTTGTCGATTTCTGTAAAATTTTCAGAAAAATGTAAGGAAGTTTAAGGCTCTTTTATGGAAAAAAGCGAGAAAAAACAAAGCATTCACCGGAAAGTCCGCTATACAAAAATGGTAACCCGCGACGCTCTTATGGAACTGATGAAAACAAAATCAATATTAAGCATCACAATCAAGGATATCTGCGGGCTTGCCGACATAAGCCGCTCGACTTTCTACGCTCATTATAAGGATCAATACGATTTACTCCGCCAGATTGAGGAAGAAACTCTCGCTTATTTTGAAGGCATGCTGGACAAGTACAAGGAAAAACACAGTAAAAAAGAAACTTTCCAGATGGTTGTGGAAATGCTGACCTATATCGCCAATAACGGAAATTCCATTCAGGTGCTGTTAAGCGAAAACGGCGATTTAAGTTTTCAGAGAAAAATATTCCAGCACTTTACAAATCACAGCCGGATAGAAAGATACATATCCGAAAAAGATCAGGACAACGAAGTTAAAACTTTTTATTCTATTTTTCTGATTCACGGCGCAATCGGCATCGTCCAGCACTGGCTGAAAAACAATCAATCAACGCCCGTTAATAAACTGGCTAAAATGCTACTGAACTGGTCTTGAATATCAAAAAAGGGTAGATGCTGCCATTGCGCGACTTACCACGCTATATATGGTGTCGCTTAAAAAATTCAGTACCTGCTACCATTTGCGCGACTCGGCTTTGAATATAACAGTTTGATAATATTTAAGGCAAGAGAACTTTTAAACAATTGATTGAAAAAAAATAAAAATAATTAAATATATTATAGCGTGGTAACCATAAATAATTAAAAAAACAATAAAATTTGCGAAAAACTTAATCAAATTGTATAATAATACTAGTCAGGAGAAATTTATGGACTTAAAAAACATTAATGATGCGCAGACTTTATTCAATATGGGCAATGCGGCGGGGATGATATATAATTACGCCGATGCTTTTGACTGTTTTTTGAAAGCCGCTAAACTAAGGTATGCTCCTGCTCAGTGCAGTCTGGCGTTTTGTTATGAGAAAGGACACGGCGTACCGCAGAATTATAAAAAAGCGATAGAATACTATAAAAAATCTGCAAGTCAAGGATATGTTCCGGCGCAGAGTAATTTAGGCTGGTGCTATGAAAGCGGCCTTGGCGTAAACGAGGACATCAGCAAGGCAATTGAATATTACAACAAAGCGGCGGATAAAGGATATGCGCCGGCTCAGGTTAACCTTGGGTTCTGTTATGAAAGAGGAAACGGGGTTAAGCAGAATATTAATGAAGCGTTTAGATGGTATGAAAAAGCGGCGGTTCAAGGGAACGTGTCCGCTCAGTATATTCTTGGAAACTTTTATGAACACGGTAAAAGCGTAAAACAAAGCATAGAAAACGCGTTAAAATGGTACAAGAAATCAGCTGAACGCGGATATGTAACGGCTCAGCATTACCTTGGAATCTGTTATGAAAACGGCAACGGCGTACAGAAAAATTTGCAAACCGCGCTAGAATGGTTTATACAAGCGGCAATTCAGGGAAACGCCGCCGCGAAAAAACACATCGACACTTTGAAAAAACAGGGAAAAATAAAAAGTGCTGTTATAAATTCAATTTCCGAGCAATACCTGATAAAAAGCATTTATTCGGGAATGTAGCCGGAAGAATCGGAAAATCATATCTTTCAATTAAAAATAGCTTAATATTAAGTTTTTCGTTATAATAAAATTGAAAAATACTTATGAGAAACCAAACGCGGCTTTTGCATCTTTTTTTGATAATTGCGTTATTCGCTTCCTGCGCAAGCCGCCCTGAACCAATTCCTGAACAGGAGGTTAGTTATAGTTACCCGGACATCGAACCAATTATTGAATCCGCGGAAAAAATAATTGAACCGGAAATAATGCCCCTTACGCCAATCGAACAGCTTATCGAACGCATTAAGAAAAACGGAAACGACATCGAAAAATATTATATTCTGGACAGAAATGGAAATATAACAGTTAAAGCGGATTTATATGACAAAGCTGGTGATTTTGAGGTGATTTATTATCTTGATGAAGCGCAAACGCCGGAAGCCTCCGTTTATAACATCAGGTTTACGGCGCTAAACAAAGAAACGCTTGAAGAAATAGAAGACTCATTTATTTGGCAGCCGGCCGAAGGAGACGCGGGGATTCTTCTTTCTTTTGACGATTCTTATGTCAGCACATGGATAAAATATTTGGATCTTTTTGACACTTATGGGGCAAAAGTCACTTTTTTTTTACAAGGCAAATTCGATCCATTCAGCCGTTTGGCGCTGGAACGCGGACATGATGTGGGATTTCATTCCGTTAACCATCTGGATTTACGCGCAGTGTCCGCTGCGGTGTTCGCAATAGAAACAAGCGGCGGGGCTGAGGCCTTCAGACAGGAAGGCATCCCAGTTCCGGCTTTCGCTTACCCGTACGGTTTTTTCCAGACTTGGATGAACGAGGCTCTTTTACAGAGCTTTTCTATTCTCCGCGGTTACGGCGTTGCCTTCCGTATATATAAAAAAAATGAAATATTCTCTTCCTATATAACGTCAAGGTCTATAGATAATACAATAATTCAAAATGACGATGAATTCAAAAGAATTATTTTATCGATGCTTAGAACAGTGAAATTCATGGATGACTGCTGGGTACTGCCGCTAACAACCCATGATATATCAAACGCGTCATGGGGCATAAGGCCTGACAGGCTGGAGTTTGTTCTTAGCGCGGCAGCGGAGCTAAAGTTGAAATTTTACCGTTTTTGCGACTTTTTGGAAGAATCAGCCCTTTTGCACGAATAAAAAAATAAATTTTTGCCTCTTTTTTTCTGTCTTTCTAAAAAAAGGTGTGATAAAATTTATTCTGTTGAGATTCCTTATTAAGGAATAAAGAACATAAAGGGGGCTTTATGAAACGCTTTATTTTATTTGTTTTAGTAATGGGCATTACGGTAACGCTTTTCGCGCAAAACACACTCTACGATTACCGTGTTGCTTCCGGCACCTGGGGATTAACAGGTGATAGATTATATCAGAATGATGCAAACGCAAGGCTTGCGAAGGTGAATATTTTTTTACCTCAATCGGGATTGACGTATTATGACTTTAATGTAAGGTATGAAGGAGGCGCGGAAGACGGTCACGGAGGATTCGGTCTTCATGTCTATATAGATGTTCCTTATCACGCGGTTTCATGGGGAGCGGGCAGATCATACCTTCTCTGGTTAAATTATGATGAGACGCCTATTTCCAACAGCGGCATACCCGCCAATTTATCAGGGCAGGTCTACAGGAGCACAAGCGATTCACAAATGGAACTGGTGCACAGTATTTCATTGAATGAATATCTTCCATTACTGCTGGCCAATATTAGTCATAGTATTCCTTTTAAAATCAGCGTAAGCAGCACATCGGGAGAAGTCAGAGTCTATGATCCTACAGACCCGACGATGAACACTTATTATTACTTTTTTATTAATACAGGGCATATTCCTTCACAGAGCAATTGGGTTGCTTTACGAACCAACGGCATAAAACTTTCATTCGGTTTGTAATAAAATCCGGTTTACAAAAACTGAGTATGCACAGGGCTGTCTTTCCGGTTAACCGCCGGGAAGCAGCCTTTTTTTTATATCAATAAAGAAATTTTTCCCGCGATTTCAGAATAATTCATTTGATTAACGTTATCGCGCAGCCATAAAACAAGGCCGTTATCAGAGGCGTAATCAAACGCTTCTATTTCATTCATCGTTTTTTCTATCTCTTCTATCGCGCACCTTTGGCACGCAGTTTTTAAATCCGAAAGCGCTTCGGCATAAGGCTTTTCTTTTTTCTGTTTGACAGCGGCTTTATCATCCTTAAAAACATCATCTATATTCATAATTATTTTAGAAATAATATTGATAAACGCCTGATTGTTTTCCTGCACATATTCAAGGTCGCCTGTTTTCGCGGCGAATTCCAGCGCTTCCGCCTGATTACCCGCTTGTTCGGCGCAGATTCCCCGGCATGCGCTTTTAATTCCGTGAACAATGATCGCGTAATCACGAAGGTTTTCCCTGTTAACTGTCCTGATTGAATCAATGACAGGCCTTAAATTTACGGGGAATGTTTTTATTATCTGCAAAAATGTTTCCCAGTCGCCGCTGAAACGATCAAGCCCTTTGCCGATATCCACGCCTGTAATCTTTTCAGCTAACACACGCCTGTCGCCTTTCCTTCTGTCGCCTCTGCCCTGCCGTCTGTCTCCTGTTTCGCTTTCCATGCCGTTATACTGATCTGTTATGGATTTCTCAATTTCTTCATCGCGCACCCACTGCCTTAAAACGGCGTCAAGGCGTATAATATCGATTGGTTTTGAAATAAAAGCGTTAAATCCCTTGCTAAGAAACATTTCTTCGTTAACGGCAAAAGCGTTAGCGGTAAAAGCGATTATCGGTATTTTTTTCGCGTAGTCGGTCCCGATTTCCTCGCGGATAATACGCGTAGCTTCGATTCCGTCCATTACCGGCATCATATGATCCATAAAGACCGCGTTATATTTTATGTTTTCATTTTTAATCGCGTTTACGGCTTCCTGCCCGCTTAAAGCGCAGTCGATATGCATTCTGTACGGTTTCATCATACCCCTTGCGACATCCAGATTGATCGGCACATCATCAACTATCAGTATCCGCGCGTACGGCAGGCTGATGCGCGAAAGCCTTGTCCTTGATTTATGCTTTCTGCTTGAATAATGAAAATGCTTTAAATTATCTATTACATCAGGATGAAGCATTTCATCGCTGACAAATGTTTGAGGGATGTTAACAGTAAAGACGCTGCCCTTTCCGTATTCGCTCTCTACAGAAATTGTTCCGCCCATCATATCGACAATCATCTTGGAAATTGAAAGTCCCAGGCCTGTTCCTTTTATTTCGCGGTTGGAAAACAAATCAATCTGCGTAAACTCAGCGAAAATTTTTTCCGCGCTTCCGGGCGGAAGGCCGATTCCGGTATCTTTTACAGAGGCGCAAAGAAGATATTTTGCGTCATTTCTGACCGCGCTGATAATAAGTTCGACACTTCCTTCTTTTGTATATTTAAAAGCGTTGGAAAGAAGATTGTTAAAAACCTGCCTTATTCTGAGATCATCGCCGAAAAGACGCGCCGGAAAATCATTTTCAATGCTTAAAATAAATTCGACTGTTTTATCTTTCCTGTGCGTTATACTCTGCGATACAGTATCGTTTATCATTCTTGCGGTATCATACTCGACAGGCACAAGATAAAATTTTCGCTCCTCCATTTTGGAAATATCCAGAATATCGTTAACAAGGCATAAAAGCGACGAGCCTGAGTTACAGATTTTTTCCACATTTTCATGAATTTCATCGCTTAGTTTTTCATCTTCTAAAATTAACTCCGAAAGTCCGATGACGGCATTAAGAGGCGTCCGCATTTCATGGCTCATTTTCGCGAAGAATTTGCTTTTTTCTTCCGCCGCGGCCAAAGTCGCCTGTATCTGCGCGTATTCCTCCAGCTCTTTAATTTGATTTACGATCTGTATCTGATTGTGAACCCTTGACTTTACAACTTTAGAGCTAAAAGGTTTATGAATAAAATCCGCGGCGTCAAGGGCAAGCCCTTTTTCTTCATCCTCCACATTATCAAGCCCGGTTATAATAATGACGGGAATCTTCCGGGTTTTTTCGGACGCTTTCAGCGCAAGAAGAACGTCAAAGCCGTTCATGTCCGGCATCATGATATCAAGCAGAATAAGGTCCGGTAGATACTTGTTCACAATATCAAGGGCAAGAGCGCCGCTGTTAATCATGCGGATTGAATATTCAGGGCATAAAATTTTATTTAAAACTTTTAAATTTAACTGCTGATCATCTACGATAAGAATTCTGTTTCTTTTCTTCTTAACATAATTGCCCGCCATAAAAAAATTATATCATAAATATAAATAACATGGCTAAAAACTTGAATTTATAATATTATTATTTTATGATATTATCAGCAGGAGGAAAAATATGGCGGAAAGAAAAACAGTACTTGCTATTGATGACAACGTTCAACAGCTGAGCGAATTCAGAAATATATTAAGTTCAAAGTATGATCTTAGGGTAGTAAAATCCGCGTTCGAGGCGATCAGTTTTTTAAACAGAGAAACCACAGATATTATACTCCTAGATATTGAAATGCCGAATATTTCCGGTTTTGAATTCCTTGAAGATATAAGGAATATCCCAAGTTATGAATCTGTGCCCGTTATTATTATAAGCGGAAACAACAGCGCAGAATTTCTGGAGAAAGCCAAAGGCTCAAGCGCATGCGATGTTCTTATAAAGCCGGTCACGCCTGATGCGCTGATTAATACTATAGAAAAACATTTTAAGTAAAACTAATCGATATTAGATTCCAAAAACGGCGCTATTCTTTCGAGCACCGCGTTCAGTTCTGTTTCAAGCACGGCAAGCAGTCCCGGAGTGACCATATTAGTTCCATCTTTAAGCCGCGTTTCAACATTTTCCGCCGCTTTTTGCAAATCGGTTTGTTCGATAATTCCCGAATTGCCTTTTAAATTATGCACAAGCCTGTGAGCTAATTTAATATTATTTGTTTCAAGCGCTTTTAAAATTTCCTCAAAAATATTTTTGTTGCTTTCCATAAACGCTTCCAGATGCGATCTTTTAACATTAAAATTAAAAGCGTTGGTTTTTTTAACATCGCTGTTTTTATGTCCGCCGCCGCTTACCGGTTTTATATATTTAAGCAGGCATCTCCACAGCTCCTGAGACGTAAACGGTTTCCCGACGCAGTCATTCATTCCGCTTTTTTTATAAATCTCCCAATCGCTTGACATTACGTTAGCTGTCATCGCGACTATGGGGACTCCCAGATTCAACTCTAATATTTTTTGAGACGCCTCAAGCCCGTCCATCACAGGCATGTGGATATCCATAAAAATAAGATCAAACTGCTTTTTTCCGCTTCCCGCGCGTTCCTGAAGCATTTCCACCCCGATTTTCCCGTTTTCTGCCACAATCGTCTTTAAACCGACTCTTTCCAGATGATCGCTTATAACCTGCTGATTCATCGCGTTATCTTCACATAACAAAATCTCGCCTTTAAACTGAGGTTTTTCTATCTCATTTAAAACATGCTTGTGTCCTGACATTTCTTCCGCGGAAATTTCAATCGTTTCAAACGTTAAGTCAAACGTGAATTTCGTTCCGATTCCCGGCATGCTTTCCACAGTAAGTTTGCCGCCCATTAATTCTATAATGTTTTTGGATATTGTAAGTCCAAGCCCGGTGCCGCCGTATTTTCGCGTTGTTCCTGTTTCCGCCTGCGCGAACGGTTCGAATATTTTTTCGATCTGCTCCGGCGTCATTCCGATTCCGGTGTCCTTAATCTCAAAGTGAATTGAAATTGTCTTTTCAGATGCTTCGCTTACGATAGACTGAAGCTTGATCATTCCCGATTTAGTGAATTTTACAGCGTTAGACAAAAGATTTATCAGCACCTGACGCAGCCTTGTAGGATCACCTAACGGTTTTCTGGCAAGGGACGGCTCGGCGTAAAAATGCAGAATAATTCCCTTTTCCGAAGCTTTTGGCAGGATCAAAGCGCGGCAGCTTGAAAACAAGCTGTGTAAATCGAACGGAATTTTTTCCAGTTCCATTTTTCCTGATTCAACTTTAGAAATATCCAATATATCATTTATGATCTGTAAAAGCCATTCGGCGTTTGTAATAATTTTTCCAAGATAATCTCTTGTCCTTGGCGCGGACTCGCCGTCAAGAGCCAGTTCAGAAAATCCCATAATGCTGTTCATCGGCGTTCTGATTTCGTGGCTCATATTGGCAAGAAAAGTTGATTTTGTTATAGAAGCGATTTCGGCGTCACGGCGCAGGTTATAGGATTCCTCATAAGGACGCTTCAGGAAAATCGCGGCGATAACCGCGGCGGCTGCGCTGAGAGCCAATGTTATCATTCCCATAAGGAATACGCTGCTTGGAATATTTTTCAGCGGGCTTTCAGGAAGAGGAGCGATTATGCCAAGCAGCCAGTTTTCCGCCGGGCTTGATATAGGACGAAAAGCGCAGATACGCGATACGCCGCCGATCTTGAAGCGGCCGATTCCGCGCTCGCCTGAAAGACCGCGCGTTATAGCGTTAGCAGCTTCCTGATACGAGCTGTCAGTTTTTGCCATTTGAATAAAATTCGATCTTTGCATTACCCAGTCGGTGCGGATATTTGAAATAATAGTGCCTTCTTCATCATCAATAAAAAGGTGACCTGATTCCCAGAACGTAAACTGCGATACAAGATCGCTGAAATGCTGACCGGGTAAAACAGCGGCAAGAAACAGTCCGTCGCTGATTTTCGCAGACACATACATAACAAGCTCGTTATTCGCGCAATACATTGTAGTGGATATTCCCTGTCCGCCGTTAATTGCCGCGCGCATGAATGATTCATTATAAAGGTTTCCGGGTATAGCGGCGCTTCCGTAGTAATCCAGCAAAGAATTTTCACTAAAAACAGCAAGGCCGATGTACCTTGGAAAATTCGCGCAGACGCGTTTAAGAACTCCTTCGCTCTCGCCCGCTTCATAAAGATGACGAATGTCCTTTGCGGCTTCAGCGGCTCTGTATTTAAGAAGTTCGATCTCTGTAGATACAAACTGATCGGCTATATCAACGGCGACAAGCATATGATCTTCGATGGAGATGTTCATGTTATGTGTCAGAAACCACGCTCCGGCGGCTAGGGCTGAGGCGTTTATAATAACAACTATTGCGATAATAACAGAGAAAATTCTAAAATGCATTGATTTATTAAATTTTTCTTTACTGTCGCTGTTTTCCGGTTTTTTATTCATCTATCTCTCCGGCGTTTTCAGCTCTTCTGTCAGCTTTTTTAACGCGGACATAAGCTCTTCCTTTAAAACTAACAACTGCCGCTCCGTTATCTGATTTTTTCCCGCGGACAGACTCTTCTCGGCATCGGCTGCCGCCTGTTTTAAATTTTCAAGATGAAGATGGCCAGCACTGCTTTTTAATGAGTGCGAAAGCCTGTGCGCTTTTTTAATATCATCTGATTTCAGGGCATTTTCAATATCATCGTATGTATTACATTCATCTTCTAAAAACATTTTCATCAGTTCATTCCGCAGATCTTTGTCGGCGCAGATATCGCTCTTAATAAACTGAAGCGACTGGACAGGTTTTATTTTTTCTTTTGGAAGCCATCTTGTTAATATGCCGGCAAGCGTATTTGTATCAAGCGGTTTGGAAATACAGCCGTCAAAGCCGTTTGAATAAAACATCTCCCAGTAAACAGCGGCGGCTGTAAGTGCGATTATTACAAGAGGTTTTCTATTGGAAAATTTTTTTTCCCATTCGCGAATATTCGCCGCTGTCTCTGTTCCGTCAATATCCGGCATCATTTGATCCAGAAAAATGATATCAAAGCTTTCATTTCTGACAAGATCAAAGGCTTCATGGCCGGAACGGGTTTTTTTTACAGAAATTTGAAAAAAGTTAAACAGTGTTTCCGCGGTTTTAAGACTAAGCTCATTATCATCTACAATTAACACATTCGCGTCAGGAGCGGTAAATGTTTTTTCATATTTATCATTATCCTGCATCGTTACTTCCATTAAATTCAATTATAACCGCTTTTAATTCCATTTCCAAATTTTTTAAATGAGCGTCCGTCACGTCATTTTTTCCGTTTTTAAGAAGACCTTCAACCTCCGCCGCGGCTTTCTGAAGATGTGTCTTTCCAAGCTGCGCCGCGTTTCCTTTAATTGTATGCGCCAGCCTGTACGCGTTTGTAATATTGCCTTCATCAAGAGATTTATAAATTTCAGAAATTTTATCGCTGCAGGTTTTAATAAAATACTCTTTCAGTTTTTTGTTAAATTCCAGGTCTTCTTCCAATAACCCGAATTTATCATTGTTAGATAAATTATCTTTATGCATTCAGCTTCTCCCTTAATTCATTGCACGTTAAAAGCGCCGGTTCAAATTTAAAATCGTCCATTTGCTGTATTAGCTGCAATTTTAAATCATTATTCCCGGGAATTGTACAGACGTCGCTGATATAATTTAAACATTCGGGATTTCCGCTCTGCAGCAATGATATCAGTTTATCCAGAAGCTCCAGCGCTTTTTCAGGTTCAATCTCCGTCTGCATAGAATCTATACGAACATCCGTTTCAAGGAGCAGCGGGGAAAATTCATCAAGAACTATCGTCATTTCGTTGTTTAAATTTTTTAGCAAGTCCTCTGTTACAAGATTATTGCCGTTTTTAAGTATGCTTTCTATATCCGCGGCGGCTTTTTGCAAAGAAGTTTTTCCAATCTGCCCCGCGTTTGATTTTAATGTATGCGCCAATCTGTAAGCAAGTTCAACATCATCCTGCTCAAGGGCTTTAGTGATTTCATTGAATTTGTTTTGATTTTCCCTGACAAACAGCGATTTAAGGCTTTTTAAAAATTCAATGTCTGAATCCATCGGGCCGGCTTTTTCATCCTGAACGCTCCGGCTTTCTTCTTTATTTATGGGCGTAAAGTACCTCATAAGGCAATGCCATAACTCCTGAGACGTGAACGGTTTCCCTACGCAGGACTTCATGCCATTCCTAAGATAATTTTCCTTGTCATCAGCCATCACGTTAGCTGTCATTGCCACAACCGGAATGCCGCCGTCAAGATCGCGGATGCGGTTCGCCGCCTGTATGCCGTCCATAACAGGCATGTGTATATCCATAAAAACCAGATCAAACTGCTTGCTGCCGGATAAAATGCGTTCTTTAACAAAATCAACGCCGATCCTTCCGTTCCAGGCGACAACCGTTTTTAGGCCGACCCTTGAAAGATGCTCGCAGATAACCTGCTGATTCATCGGGTTATCCTCGCAGATAAGCACCTCTCCTTCGAACTGCGGTTTTTTAAGTTCATTAAGGGGAATCTTCTTGCGGTATCTGTCATCTTCAGAGACTTCTATAGTATCAAATGTAATATAAAAACTGAATTTGCTGCCAAGACCGGGAGTGCTTTCAACTAACAGATTCCCGCCCATAAGATTTAAAATGTTTTTAGTTATCGGAATACCAAGGCCTGTTCCGCCGAACTGCCGCGTAATTCCGGTATCGGCCTGAGTAAACGGAAAAGAAATTTTCTCTATCTGCTCGCTTGTCATTCCGATTCCTGTGTCTTTTACTTCAAAATAAACAGTAACAGTTTTTATACTAATATCTTTTATGCTGCAATAAAGACTGACAGTTCCTACATTAGTAAATTTTACGGCGTTAGAAAGAAGATTGACTAAAACCTGGCGCATTCTTGTGGGATCGCCAAGCGGCATTTTTTCCAGGCTTGGTTCTACATGAAAACGAAGCGATATGCCTTTTTCGACAGCTTTGGGCATTATCAATGTTCTGCAGCTTTCCAGCAGCCCGCCGAGACTAAACGGAATTTTTTCAAGTTCCATTTTGCCCGATTCAACTTTGGAAATATCAAGAATATCATTTATTATCTGTAAAAGCCCTTCTGTGTTTTCAAGTATTTTTCCCAGGTACTCCTTTGTTCTTAAAGGGATATTATCATCAAGGGCTAATTCAGAAAAACCCATAATGCTGTTCATCGGAGAGCGTATTTCATGGCTCATGTTCGCAAGAAATGTTGACTTAGCCACTGACGCCGCCTGCGCCTTATACACCGATTCGCGCAATTGTTCGATAAGCGAAAAAACATCCGAAGTTAACGCGGCAATTTCATCTTCGTTCTTGTTTTTTCTGTCGATGTTTACATTTAAATTACTGTGCGTAACATCGGAAACCAGCGTAGCGAGTTTTTTTAACGGCCTTGTATTCCTTGTGATAATCGGCATCAAAATAACAAGCGAAATAATAAGCCCCGCGATTCCGATAATGGAATTATTAATTATCATCCGGTTTCTTTCGTTAATAATTCCCGCGTTTGAAATACCGGTGATTATCATGGCGGCTAACTCATCTTTGGAATTGTATACAGGATACCCAAACGCGATAAAAGAATCCGCGGATATGTCGTAATAGTTATTAATTTTGTTCTCGCTGTAAACAGCGGCGGCTTTAGAATCAAACGCTTCCTGGTTTTCGTCTATACGCAGTCCGTTTATTTTAATTGTTGTCGCTATTCTTTTATTGCCAAGGAAAACAGAAAACTCTGCGCTGAAATGATCCTTTAATCTGTCGACAAACTCATCCTGATCAAGCCTGATACCGGCTGAAATAACGCCGATCAATTTTCCGTCATTGTCATACACAGGAGAACCTGTATGGATGGCAAGCTGAATTATTGAACCTGACTCATAATAGGTTGATACAATTCCGTTTAGGGCGTCTTCAAAATTTTTTAAATTCGCGACAGGGCTTCCAAAACGTTCCGGTTCATAAGTTCTGGCAAGCGCAATTCCGTTTTCATCCGTTACGGTGAAATAATTTATATCAAATAGATCAGCTAAGGGATTAAGAATTTCTATAATTTCTTTTGTATCCCTGTTTTTAATCGCGGTAACCGCATCGCTAAGCATCGCAGCCGATACCGCGGCTGTTTTTGTGCTGTTTTCAAATCTTTCCAGATAACTTTCCAGATTCTTAACATTTACGGAAATAATTTCGTTTTTTAAAAGAGACGAGTAGCTGATAAAAACAAAAGCTGAGTACGCAGTTATAATGGAAACAAGCAAAAAGAGTATTATAACCAAAGGAAAAATTATTTTCCCTTTAAGACTTTGCCATATCATCATTATTCCCCAACTGCGAAGCAGATGACGGCTGTGTAGCAGACGACGGCTGCGAAGCAGATGACGGCGGCATAGCAGACGACGGCTTAAAATATTTAAGCAGGCAGTGCCAGAGTTCCTGTGATGTAAAAGGCTTGCCGATGCAGTCATTCATGCCGCTGTCCTTGTAAATTTCCATGTCGTCTAACATTATATTAGCGGTCAAAGCTACTATAGGAATTCCTATATTAAGTTTAACAATTTCCGCCGTAGCTTCAAGGCCGTCCATAACCGGCATGTGCATATCCATAAAAATCAAATCAAATTGTTTTATTCCTTTTCTGATGCGTTCATTAATAAAATCAAGGCCGATCTTACCGTTACCCGCAACAACTGCCTTAATTCCGACTCTTGCAAGATGCTCGCAGAGAACAAGCTGATTCATCGCGTTATCTTCGCATAACAATACTTCGCCTTCAAATAACGGTTTATCAATTTCTACAAGAGGCGCTTTTTTATCAAGTTTTTCCTCTTCTGTAATTTCTATTGTTTCAAACACAAGATCAAAACTGAATTTACTACCTACGCCGTGGACGCTTTCGACCAGAAGCTTTCCATCCATCATTTGTATAATGTTTTTTGTGATAGCAAGACCAAGCCCAGTGCCTCCGAACTGGCGGGCGAAAACAGAATCAAACTGCGCGAAAGGATCAAATATTTTATCTATCTGCCCGGGGGTCATTCCAATTCCGGAATCCTTTACTTCAAAATGCATTGATAATGTTTTATCAGTCTTTGATATAATGGAAACGCTTAATTTTACCATTCCGGTGTTTGTAAATTTTACGGCATTGGAAAGAAGGTTTACCAATACCTGCCTTAGTCTTGCAGGATCACCTAACGGCATTTTTCCCGCGCTAGGCTCGGCGTAGAAATGGAGCATAATTCCTTTTTCAACAGCCTTTGGTATAACAAAAGCCCTGCAGCTTTCAAGCAGTTCCTGTAAACTGAAAGGAACTTTATCAAGCTCCATTTTTCCGGATTCAAATTTTGAAATATCAAAAACATCGTTAATAATCTGAAAAAGCCATTCGGTATTTAAATGAATTTTTTCGATATAATCCCTTGTTTTTGCGGGAATCTCGTCATCAAGAGCAAGATCGGCAAACCCTATAATGCTGTTCATCGGTGTCCTTATTTCATTGCTCATGTTCGCAAGGAAAGCAGACCTTTTTACCACCGCGTCACGTTCGTTTTTCTGCGCTGTTTCCAATTCATGCTGAGCCCTGACAAGATCAGATGTTCTTTTTTGAACAACATCCTCCAGTTTCTTTTTTTCATAATGGCTCCTGTGAAACAGAACAGCCAAAAGAACAAGCATACATATTGACAGAATAATTACCAATATAAGAAGCGGCGTCTGTAAAAAATTTGAAAGAGCGATCACTTCGCTGTTTTCACAAGAGAAAAATAACAGCGAAAGAGGCGTCAGCGTTAGAACGCGGCTTAAAAAGCGCGGTTTAATTAATAATTTTTTTGTAATATTCATTTTAGACTTCCTTTATTTCCTTTACTTAAAAATACAAAATCATTCTTCATCTTCATCATTTTCCTGAATATAAATATCTTCATCAAGCGGTTTAAAATATTTTAACAGGCAGCGCCACAATTCCTGCGACGCGAACGGCTTTCCAAGGCAGTCGTGAATGCCGCTTGCGTTGTACACCTCGATATCCTCAGCCATAACGTTAGCTGTCATCGCAACCATCGGGATATCAACATTTAATTTGGTTATTGCCTCCGACGCCTCAAAGCCGTCCATGACAGGCATATGCATATCCATAAAAATTAAATCAAACAATTTTTCATTGTTTTTGATCCGCTGTTTTATCATGTCTACGCCTGTTTTCCCGTTATCCGCCACAACAGTTTTCAGGCCGACCCTTTTAAGATGTTCGCAGATTACAAACTGGTTCATCTCATTGTCTTCGCAGACAAGGACTTCGCCTTCGAACGAAGGCTTTTTAATTTCCTTGAACATCAACTTCTTTTCAAGTTTCTCTTCTTCAGTAACAGTAATCGTTTCAAAAGTCAGATTGAAGTAAAATTTGCTGCCAACCCCGGGAACGCTGTCTACTAAAAGTTTTCCTCCCATCATTTCCACTATGTTCTTGGTAATCGCAAGACCAAGCCCTGAACCGCCGTATTTGCGGTTAGTTCCGGTTTCCGCCTGGGTAAACGGATCAAATATTTTTTCAATCTGCTCGCTTGTTATTCCAATGCCTGAATCTTTAATTTCAAAATGCATCGTAAGAACATTTTCGCCCGTGCTGACAATATCAGAGAGAAGCTTAACCATTCCTGAATGTGTAAACTTGATCGCGTTGGAAAGCAGATTGACAAATACCTGACGCAGTCTTGTAGGATCGCCTAACGGTCTTTTACCGACGCTTGGTTCAGCGTAAAAATGAAGCATAATTCCTTTTTCAACTGCCTTTGGCATTACTAATGTCCTGCAGCTTGCGAAAAGTTCGTGTATATCAAAAGGAATGCGCTCAAGCTCCATTTTTCCGGATTCAATCTTAGAAATATCAAGTATATCATTAATAATCTGCAGAAGCCATTCTGAATTCTGGTGTATTTTTTCAAGATAGTCTTTTGTTTTCGGCGCGATATTTCCGTCCATCGCAAGCTCCGCAAAACCCATGATGCTGTTCATCGGCGTGCGGATTTCATGACTCATGTTCGCAAGAAAAATTGATTTTGAGCTGTTAGCTGATTCTGCGGCGGAAAGGGCGGCCGTAAGTTCCGCCTGTGATTTATTAAGCGCGATAGTGCGTTCATGCACTTGTTTTTCAAACCGCTTGCTTTCGTTGTATCTTCTATACAAAAGGAACAATAGAAAAAACAGACCAAAAAGAAAAGCGGGTATTCCGAACAGGAGAGGTATCTGCGCCTGAAGAACTTTCACGCGGTAGTCAAATGACCTTCGCATCCACTGGCTTGAAATCGCGTTTATATCGATCAGCGCGAGCGCTTTATCAATAACAGAACACAATACCGCTTCGTTTTTATTAAAACCGAATGTCGAGTCAAATGTATGATCAAAAATTACATTCGCTTTGTAATCGGGAAGTCCGCGGAAATTTGTAAGAAGAAGGAATCTGTACTGGCTGGACATTACCATGTCCACTTCGCCCTTATCAAGAGCGGCGAACGCGTCTGCTGAGCTTTCATACTCCACAGTATATTCATGTTCAGAAAACCATGTTTTAAATAACTCGGTATAAGCCGTTCCTTCCGGCAGACCTATTTTAATATTTAAAATTTCATTAATGGCAATATTGGGAAATTCGGATTTTGAAAGAAGCGCGTAGTTATCTGTAACTATCGCGGTTTTGGGCCATAAGAAACGCCCCTGTCTTTCCTCTGTTTGAATCAATTGGGTAAGCATGGACAGCTCGCCTTCTTCCAGCATTCTAATCATATCGTGCCAGTCAATCTGCTGATTATCGGCATTAATCCTGTTAAATGAAATATCCGTAAGCGCGCTGATTTTACTCATTACGTCAAAAGCGACTCCCTGCCATTGTTTTTCCTGCGCGTTGTAAAAACAAAGCGGATAATTATCAAGTTCCGCGGCGAAATTTACAACAGGGTTCGCCGCTAAATACGCTCTTTCTTCAACGGTGAGCCGCATAAACAGTTTGTGTTTTAAATATTCCTGATAACCTTGATTGTAAAGCAAAGCAAGATACTGAAGTCCTCCGGTAGAAAGAACTTTCTGCATTACAGAAATGATTGGTTCAAGTTCATTCTTCATTGTCGATATCGACACAGGGCTGAATATCATCGGAAAAAAATTTTCAATAATTACATCGCCGTAAGTATCAAACATAAACTCCGCGGGATTCTCGCCGAAAAAAGCGTCACCTTCGCCGTCTTTTAAAAGTTCATACGCGGCGTCAAATCCATTCACATATATTGGCTCAAACTCCGGAAACGCGCCGGATGCAATTACCTGATCCGACGTAACAGATCCGTTAAGGAAAATTAAGCGCGGCGGACGATCCTCCTTGATTTCCGAAAGAGGCCGGCTGTAATTAAGCCGGTATGACATCAATGTCCGCTGGATTATAGCGTTAGTCATTATATATTTTCTGCGGCGCTCGGGCGTGGGTGATAAAGTTCCGGTAAAATCGATTTTACCGTTTTCAAGCCCGGTAATTAAATCACCCCATTCATAAACAACAGGCTTAAATTGAATTCCAAATAAACTTGAAAGCCACACACATAGAAGATCAGAAAAACCTCCTATTGTATTATTCATTGTATAAAATGCTTCGGTGCTGGGAGTTACGCCGTAAACAAAGGAAATTTGCTGCTTTTGCAGGGTTTCAATCGCGTGTATTTCATCCTGTGTCACACCCGGAATATCTTTAAATGAAGAATAAGGATACGCGCCTGTATAATAATTTCGCGCAGCTCCTGTGCCGCAGGAAAAAACCGGGAAAAAAATTAATATAATAAAGAGGTAAAAACCAGTTAGAACTTTTATTCTCATATGATCCCTTCTTAATTGAAGGTGTTGAAATCTTTTTACGCGCCTGTAACCCGGCATTTTCAAGTCTGGGGCAAAAAAGAACAATAACTCTTTACTTTATACTACAATATAGAAGAAAAAGCAAGAAAATCTTTTTATAGTCCAATAAAGACAATTTTTTGTATTATTTTAATATGTTTTATATATTTTTAATTAGAAGAATCAAGAAAATTCTGTATATTTTTTATCAGAATATTCATTTGTTTACAAAATTCCGGCAGATTATTTTGAATAAAAGTGATATTTTTTTCCTTTCCGGCCGCTTCAAGAGCGGCAGCGTTAGCTGAAAACTCAGCGGCGACAAGCGATCCAAGCGCGCTTTTTAGGGCATGCACATTTGTGGTAAAAAGCGAAATATTATCGTCAGATGTTTCCCCGGTAATAATTTCTTCAAAAAGCGGTAAGCGTTTTTTTACATCCTTACAGAAAACCGATAAAACCAAATGATATCCTTCTATTGTTCCGCCGGTTGCGGCAATTCCTTTTTCCATGTTAACTCCGGGAATATTTTTACCCTGCGGAGTTTCTGTTTTATCAGGCGGAGGCGAAGCGCCGGCGGAAATTTGCCCGTCTTGTTTCTTTTTTTCAGATTTTTTTTCATTTGGTATCCATTTTTCCAGGATATCGTTCAGTTTATAAATATCAATCGGTTTTGAAAGAAAATCGTTAAAGCCATTGCTGATGAACATTTCCTTCATTCCGGTAACAGCGTTAGCTGTCAACGCCACAACATGAACATCCGGATTATGTCTGCGGATAACGGCAGCCGCTTCAATTCCGTCCATTCCGGGCATCATGTGATCCATAAAAATCAAATCGTACTGCCTGCCCGCTAAAATTTTATTTATAGCTTCCTGCCCTGACGCGGCGGTGTCCGCTTTTAATCCGTACGGCTCCAATAGCCCCAGCGCGACTTGTAAATTAACAGGAAGATCGTCCACAATAAGCACGCTTGCGTCCGGCATCCATGAATGTTCGATATTCCTTATATCGTGACTGCTTTTATAAATAAATTTCTTTAAATTTTTCGCCGTTTCTTCGCCGATTGATTCGTCGTTTACCAAACCTTGAATAAGAACGACAGTAAACACAGAGCCTTTACCGTAATCGCTTTCCACGGAAATATATCCGCCCATCATATCTAAAAGTTTTTTTGTTATAACAAGGCCAAGACCGGTGCCTTCAATTCTGCGGTTTGCCTTTGTATCAAGCTGGGAATAATCGTTAAAGAGTTTATCTCTGTCTTCTTTGCGGATGCCGATACCTGTATCGGTTACTGTAAAACGCAGCAGCGCGGCTTCCACAGAAGCCAGTTTTATTGGATGCACTTTTTCCCAGGCGATGTTTAATGTTACGCTTCCCTCGTTTGTATATTTAATAGCGTTGGAAAGAATATTATTTAGTATTTGTTTTAACCTGATTTCATCGCCGATAAGTTTTAAAGGAAAGCTGCTGCTGATTTCCAGAATAAAATTAATCGGCTTTGAGCCGATTCGCACCCTGTTTAAATTAACAGTATCATTTATAAAAGACGCTGTTTCATATTCTAAAGAAATGAGCTCAAAAACGCCGGCCTCGATTTTTGAAATATCAAGGATATCGTTAATGATTCCAAGAAGCGATGAACCTGACAGATAAATCTGATTGATATTATTTCTGCTTTTCTCTGAAAGTTCACCTTGAAGTTCAATCTCCGAAAGACCGATAACCGCGTTCAGCGGAGTACGGATTTCATGGCTCATTGTCGCAAGAAATTCGCTCTTTGCCTCTGATGCCTGAACCGCTATTCTTGTCTGGTTTTCAAGTTCAAGAGTGCGATCATGCACGGTTTTTTCAAGAATCACGTTTGATTGTTCCAGTTTTTTATACAGTCCGCTGAAACGGCTGGACAATGTAAAAGCTGTTCCTACATGAAACACAAATGTTGAATAAATAAAAAGCCTTATGGAACTGCGAAAAAAAACAATATCCAGCGCGTCAAAAATTCCGCAGGCGTAAACTAAAAGCGATCCTATTAAAAGGCTTGCGAATGTATTTGATGTTCTTCCTATAATATTATCATTTTGAATTTTATCTGAACGGCGTTCTTTAATGTTATGAAAAAATATGCCAAAGAAAACAAAGGAGAAATAAATAAGCATGGAAATATTAAAGATATGCATGATTTCATCGCCGTACTGTTCGCAAAAGGAAATTTGCGTAACGCCGGCGAACAGGGAAAAAATAAAGAAGCCAACGCTCATTTTTGTCACTCTCTGCCGCCCCATCTGTTCGATAAAAAGACACAGCATCGATATGGTTAAAAATGTCGCCATGTACTCAATACGGATGGCGGCGGCTGAATTGGGAATAATAATGTTAATGTTTCCCTCTGTCATAATGCAATGGACGCAAAGCATCAACGAAAAAACACTGTAAAAAAGGTTGAATATTTCTTCTTTTTTCCTGACAGAAAGGAAGATTAACAGATAATAAATACCGGTATACGCAAGAACGCCGCAGAGAAAATACCTCAGATAATTCTGATGATGCTTTAAAATAACTCCGTAATTATCAATGTAGTATGGTTCTGAATAAAAAAGCCCGGTTCCGTCATAAGCCGGGTCGCCGATAATCCGCAATGCAAGAATATTATCGCCTGGAATAAAAAGATTTTTATTAACAGGAAAATAAACATCTCTCCATGTACGCGGGCTTTTTATTTGACCGTTTTCATCAAGATGAATTTCTGATTTAATAAGACTGCCGTTAAAATATATTTCCCAGTTTTCCCCGATGCAGCTAAAATAAATTCCCGGTACTTCAGAAAAATCTGTCTGCATAAAATTAATAGTATCAATGTCAATATTTATGGGAATTATGATTGTAAACTCCTGCGCCGGTTTTCCAAATGGCGAAAGAAATGTACGCTTGGGCAAATCCGGCAATCCGGAGCTCGCGACAGTAAACGGCGCGGAATTAAATTTTACCCATTGCGTGTGATACTGCGTTGAATAATATTCCTGATTCATGATGTCAGATAATTGCGGAATTTTTAATATATCCTCAGGATCAAAACCATTCCTTATAAAAGCGGATTCTGTCATAAGATTACGGTAAAGAGGACTGCCGCTCCCATTGCGGATGTTTTTCTGTCCTGTCCATTGGTATATAATCATTAGGATAATTGCGATTGAATAGAAAACCGGAATAAGGTATTTGAAGAGGATTTGCACAGAAAAAGCAGTGCGCTTTAACTTGGGCCTAAGAATCAAGTCCATGAGTTACTCAGTATCACATAATTCTGTTTTATTTACAATATGGCATAAATTACATGCTTTTAAAAATATTTTCTTCTATCCATTTTGCTACCCCGTCGTCGTTATTCTTTTTGCAAATATAATCAGAAATTTTTTTTAACTCGTCAATTCCGTTTTCCATCGCGACTCCGGCTCCGCATTTTTGAATCATTTCCATATCGTTATAATCATCTCCAAACGCGGTAATATCATCAAGTTTAAAATTTTCTTTTAATAAAACCGCTTCTATAGCCGAATACTTACTCGCTTCAGGATGATAAAAACCATACCAGTTTTCACCTGCAAACTCGATCGTTTTTATTTTTTTAAACTTCTTTTCTATTTCGGCGGCGATTTCTTTATTTTGAATTTCTGCAGTAATTTTGTATGTATTCTCTGAAAGCGGCCTGGAAAAATCATAATAAATACCATGCATATAATCAGAATGCCATGCGACATTTTTATATGTTACATAATAATTATTAAATGTCTCTATTGTAACAACACCGATATCTTTATTTTCTTTTAAATAATTTAAGAACTCGTCAGAATCCGCAGCGGAAATATATTTTTTATAAATAATTTTATTAATATTATTTTTAACTAACGCGCCGCCGTTATAAATCATTATATCCGGTTTTATCAATTTTGTTATTCTTTCCGTGGACTTTTCCGACCTTGCTGTCGCGATAATTATTTTTATCCCTCTTTGCCGGCACTCTTCAAAGACAGAAACTGTGTAATCAGAAATGGTTTTATCTGTTCTTAACAGCGTACCGTCAAGATCAGTTATGATAACTTTTGGCATGAGCGCTCCGTAATTTTAAGAACCATTTTTTATATTCTTCCGCGTGTTTCAAGTATATGATGTTCACAAGTCCCTGCAAAGTATTATCAAAAACTTTTTTCTTTGGTGTTTTTTCGAGGATATTATAAATTCGCTGCCAGAATTTTTTCATGGTAGTTAATTGTATTTTATTAGGAGGATATTGTCTATGTATTAAAAGAGATTCTTGCAATGGCACGCAGATTGCAAAGTTATTATTCAGGATTACATTCTTATATTCTTGGTTTATATAACGAATAATTATTTATATTCATGGTAACTCCACAATCGTACATGATAAACAAGTTTGCTGCTTTTACGATTGCGTCAATGTTAATGTTCTTAAAATTTGGTTTCAATCCTCGCACTCGTATGGAGTGCGACGCTTTGCTCTTGCTGTGGTCTTTGAGTATCTCAATGTTTCAATCCACGCACTCGCACGGAGTGCGACTTGGTTAAAAATGGCTGCAGACAAAAGATGTGATGTTTCAATCCACGCACTCCCACGGAGTGCGACATTTCCGACACCTCCATCCAATCTTCAATTTTAAGTTTCAATCCACGCACTCGCACGGAGTGCGACTATGCCGTCTATGGTAGACCCTGCAGGGTACGTTGTTTCAATCCACGCACTCGCACGGAGTGCGACCAGGAAATATTTCAAGTGGTTATCCCTACGGACTTGTTTCAATCCACGCACTCGCACGGAGTGCGACGCAATAAAAATATTTACTACTATATATCAGCATTTTGTTTCAATCCACGCACTCGCACGGAGTGCGACGCCAATATAATAATAGTTTTGTTAGTTTTGTCTTGTTTCAATCCACGCACTCGCACGGAGTGCGACAAACCATATAACCAATTCCACAAGATTCAATATTTTTCAATCCACGCACTCGCACGGAGTGTGACTTGGTTATCAGGTAGCCGATCATGCCGCATTTAAGGTTTCAATCCACGCACTCGCACGGAGTGCGACCATCCTCTAAGTACGGACATATCGCTATTGTCGATGTTTCAATCCACGCACTCGCACGGAGTGCGACACCGATTAATGGGAGATATTCAGATGTTATTGGATGTTTCAATCCACGCACTCGCACGGAGTGCGACTTAAATAAATAGTATAAAGGGGGCAAAAAAAGTGTTTCAATCCACGCACTCGCACGGAGTGCGACTGAAGATGCTCACCTTGTAAGAGAGTATCTTTCTGTTTCAATCCACGCACTCGCACGGAGTGCGACTTCCAAACCAACTGCGATAAATCGGCGCGTTTACTGTTTCAATCCACGCACTCGCACGGGGTGCGACCTATTTATTTATGACTGGACATCGGAGTCGCTAGTTTCAATCCACGCACTCGCACGGAGTGCGACTTCCATTAGCTCCACCTGTACCATTCATCGTTAAGTTTCAATCCACGCACTCGCACGTAGTGCGACACGCCAATCGCCTTCATAACATCGGTAACCAAATGGTTTCAATCCACGCACTCGCACGGAGTGCGACCGTTTCTGTTTCAGAAATTGTAATGCCGGTAAAAGTTTCAATCCACGAACTCGCACGGAGTGCGACACGCTAGGATTACTTTTTGAGCCAGCTCTACATCAAGTTTCAATCCACGCACTCGCACGGAGTGCGACTAACGTTAACATAAAATCTCCTTACGCAAATTTAAGTTTCAATCCACGCACTCGCACGGAGTGCGACCTCAATGGATAAGGAAAAAATTATTCCTTGGATTGTTTCAATCCACGCACTCGCACGGAGTGCGACGTTCGGATCGGAAACTGATTCAAGCAGCACTGACGGTTTCAATCCACGCACTCGCACGGAGTGCGACGCCAAAAAGCGCGGTTACGGAGTTATAAAATGGCTGTTTCAATCCACGCACTCGCACGGAGTGCGACTATTTATTTAGCAGTATTGAACGGACGGTAGAGGTTTCAATCCACGCACTCGCACGGAGTGCGACTTGGATAGCTTTCTGGTTTGCGGCCCCGATATCCTGTTTCAATCCACGCACTCGCACGGAGTGCGACGTCTTCAATGTCTCTGTATACTTCCAAAGTGATAGGTTTCAATCCACGCACTCGCATGGAGTGCGACGGCGGAGCGCATGACGGTCGATCTTAAGCAGCCCGTTTCAATCCACTCACTCGCACGGAGTGCGACTTAAGGCAAACATCATCAAGACTTTTATAATCATCGTTTCAATCCACGCACTCGCACGGAGTGCGACATATAACTCATAATCTTATACCGCCTCTTTTAACTGTTTCAATCCACGCACTCGCACGGAGTGCGACGTAATGTTTCGTCGCGATAATATTCGTTGTAGATGTTTCAATCCACGCACTCGCACGGAGTGCGACTTTAGCAACAATCGCAGGCGGAGCAGCATGGCTCGGTTTCAATCCACGCACTCGCACGGAGTGCGACCTGCGTTTTTCCGTACTTCCGGCATTTTTACCAGATGTTTCAATCCACGCACTCGCACGGAGTGCGACACGCGCTCTTTCGTGAGGTTCTACCCTCGCAGTTGTTTCAATCCACGCACTCGCACGGAGTGCGACGTCAAATTCTGTCGGAATAATATCGCTGTTACCGTGTTTCAATCCACGCACTCGCACGGAGTGCGACTTTTGGATTGGTTCCGGTTGGGGTATCCGCACAGTTTCAATCCACGCACTCGCACGGAGTGCGACAAGCCGCATTGTAGGGAAAAAGGATATAACATCAAGTTTCAATCCACGCACTCGCACGGAGTGCGACGCCGTTACAATATAGGCGGCGGCTTCCATCCCATGTTTCAATCCACGCACTCGCACGGAGTGCGACTTGAAGGATATTTGCCCTCGCTTTCCGGGTGATAGTTTCAATCCACGCACTCGCACGGAGTGCGA
>Ga0209755_10001736_pt1 | contig 32669 bp, 27 predicted proteins | sample TergutCo191P1_FD_187301 | JGI IMG/M metagenome (GOLD analysis project Ga0209755, IMG submission 187301) | Cornitermes sp. P1 segment gut microbial communities from Petit-Saut dam, French Guiana - Co191P1 (SPAdes) (version 2) | ecosystem: Host-associated > Arthropoda: Insects > Digestive system... | reverse complement strand
AATATTACAATCCGCGCGTATAATGTAACCGAGCAGTCGATAGAGCTTTTTGATAAAAAAGCAAATAGCCGCGCAACAGTCACGGCGAAGCTAAAAGACGGGGAAGTAATATTCAAAGTAGAAGGCACAGCCCCCGGGATTAAGTTTGAGGTTGTGTGTTGAGTTTTTCTGACTAGAGCAGACAGGGGACGGTTCCTTTGTCTGCGATGTCATTTTTATATGTTTAGTGTCTTCAGTTGCATATTTCTATCATTCACGGCTTTTAGCAACGAGGTTGCCAGCGAAACTACTTTTTCGTTATTTTCAGTATCAACAGCATCTTCGAGTTCATTTATAGATTGCAAAATGTCATTTTCTAACTGTGCTAAGGACGAATGCGATTTAACAGGGGATGAATTGACCGCATCATAAACTTTTTCTACTTGCTTTTTTGTAGCTTTATCATCAATATTATCTAAAATATTCTTTAGCTTCACCGCTGCATTCTTAACGTATACAATCTCATACTGCCTTTTCTCCTCAGCGTCGGCAGTTTTTTCATTTGCAATTAAGTTAGCTATCAAAATGATACCATACAATCCTGCGATGATGAGCTGTGTTACTAATGGTACGTTAATGCTTTCAGCGTCAATAAAAATAAACACAATGCCGACAATAAAGGCAATAGCGAAATAGACAAATGAAATTGAATATATTGTTGCTCCGAAGAGCCATGAGCCTTTGCTTTTACGAACAAGAATCGGAGTGATTACAAGCATCGCATATGCAAGGTGAATAAAAACATATGAAATCCATACAGAAGCAGAATGTTCAAAACCTGCCAAAAGAAAGAATACAACATTGAAGATAACGAGGAAAATGGTTTCCATTATAAGCCATAACACATCAGTCTTTTTCATAGTGAGTCTCCTTACATTCTGCTCATAATCTCTGCTTTTTTCGTGTCAAACTCTGTTTGCTCAATAAGTCCCATGTCGAGCATATCTTTTAGTTTTTTGAGTGTTGCAACGGGATCATCCGCACTGTTTCCGCTGTTACTATCTGTTGATGGAGGTGCTTCTGCCGATTTTTGCGTGAACCTGCCGCTTGGCTGTGGAGCGGTTGGCTGTGGTGTCATTTGTTGTACCGGTGAGAACATTTGCTGCGCCATATTTCCAAAAGCACTGCCGGCAGCCATTCCCATACCCATGCCTGCACCGGCAGCAGCTAAACCACCAGAGCCGGGATTATTTGCCAAATCACGTAAAATATCTTTAGCTTGCTGTCTGCCCCAATCTTCACCCAGAACATCCATAACACCTTTATCAGCTTGTGCGTTTCGCATTTTGGCTATAGCATCCATTCCAATCTCATCATAGCGGCGGCGCAGCTCGTCATCGTCAATATCGAGCGCGGCTATCGAAAACTTAACCAAACCCAATCCGTAATCTTCGAAAACCTCACCAAGGAAAGGCTCAACAGATTCGGCAAATTCTTCGATATGAGCCTCAATCCCAAGCAATTCAACCTGTGTTTCATTAAGAGCACGGGTTATGCTCGATTTAATTTTACTTTGAAACTCATTTGCGAAATAGTCGTCTAGCAATTCCTGCTGTGCAATGGCATTGATGTTGTTACCAATGAGCTTGGTCAGAAATTGCTGAGGATTATCTATTTTTATTTTATATGCGCCTCGCGCTCTGAGTTTTGTTGCTATACCAAGCAGTTTGTCACGCACTTGTATAGGGGAAGATGTTCCCCAAAGTATCTCCATGCTGTGCGCCGTGCGGACAAAGTACACTACACAGTTAAACGTGCTGATGCCTCCTGAAAAAGCATTGCGCAAACGACTTATAAATGGGTAGTTCTCTGTCGAAAGCTGATATGTACCATTATCAAAAGTCTGCTCAATAACTCCGCCTTTTATGAATATCGCTTCTTCGCCGGGCATGACTATAAGAGTGGAGTTAGTGTTAAAGTCCTCCTCCGGCTGTCGCCAGATAAGAAGGTCGCCGGGGCCGGAATTTTTTATTACGTCGGTGAAGTTCTTTTTACCGCCAGCAAATGCGGCTTCGTTAGGATTTCTGCTGAATATTGACATGTTTGAACCTCCTGCTTTATTTATTCAAAATCGATAGGTACATCTTCTATCGGGGCATCATCTACCTGAACCTCATTGATAGAGTCATCAAGCGCATTTAAATCATCGCCAATTGATTCATCGCCTTGCATTTCGTCTAAGAGTTCGGGTGACACATCATCAAGACTATCATATCCTTGTAATCGCTCATCCGTGAGGTCTATACCTGTTTCTCCGTCAAAAATTTGCTGTCCATCATCAAATGAAATCGGCTCGTCTCGGTTTAGTGCTTGGACATCATCTTCGATAGCTTGACCAATTTCCAACATGTTATGTTCCACAGAGGGACTTATTCCATGCTGATTAATGGCTGCTTCCATCGTTGCAGCCGAACCATGATAGGCGGCATCAGCTAACGTTTCGCTATTGGCAAGTGCCATCTGACCGAAATATGAGTCAGTCGTTGAATGTGCCTGAGGTGGATTTTCAGCAGACCATTCTGCGGCACCCCTCGCAAAATTTCCTGCTGCACCACGAAACTGTTCTGCATGGGATGGGTTCATCGAATCGGCAACATTCAAGTCAACGCCTTCATCACTTATCAACTCTCCCCCAAAGTCCGCAACTGTGTCACTTTCGGTTTCTGTGCATACATCGTTTGGTATGTCTCCGATATCACTGCCTAAGTCAAATTCGCCTCTCATTTAATGTCACCCTCAAATCTTCGATATTGTTGTTTTTACCGTAGCATCGGAAATCTTAATTTTAGTTCCATACCTGATTCGCCGTAACAAATGCAGTTCAACACAAGCAAGCAGATGATTGTCAAGTTCCTCATCGTTTAGCTCTTGTTTTATATAAGTTGCCATCTGCCGAAATACATCCTTGACAACACCTGAATCTGCACTGTCAGGTTTGAAATTTTTTCTGAAAATCCGCCGTGCTACCTCGCGTCCAAGTATTCGCTTGTTGTAATCGCAGTCCTCGGTGCAATACCTACAGTACGCACATTCAGGATATGGGCGCAGATTTTCTTTGCGGTCATTCCAATATGTAGACAGCGACTTTATCCCGTCGTCTGAAAGTGTAATACTTATATTATTCGCCAGTCGGTAGTCTTCTGTTTTTATTTCCTCCGGCTCGTCCAGTTTTCCGAAAAACAGGAAAGCCTCGCCCGGTTTTAACTTTGCCAGACGCTGCTGCTGGATTTCGGTCATATTTGCACTGTTTGCCAGTATCTCCTTGTCGCTTGCTTCCACAAGACGAAATGCCATCTTTATATCTGTCAAAGCTACAACGTCGGTTGTAACTTTGCGTGGCGATTGGTCGGCTATTATCATGCCCACGCCGTATGAGCGGATTTCTGCCAGCATACGCTTGACCAGCCCTTGGGCAATTGCGCTTGGATTTGCCTCTCCCTCGCCTTTGTTGGCATCCGAGTCAAGCAGCACATGGGCTTCTTCCAACAGAATAACATTACGAAGTCCACCTTCACCAACATAGTTGCTGTTGACATATGCCAGAATTGACAGGAGCAGCAGTGAAATTATGAGTGCCTTTTGGTCGCTGTTCTCTATAGCCGCAAGTTCTATTACAGTCGGCTTTGTAAGCAAATCTTCAATAGGGATAGAGTGATAGTTATCAAACAAATTCACTAGGCTCTGTAAGCGCACAAGACCGGCACGTCCAATATTTTTTGCATCCCCTGTGTACCCAATTTCTTCAAAAGTCTCCTCAAAGCACTTTATGAAATCGGCAATATTGAATACACACCCTTTGTTGTCGCTTGTATATGTATCAAGCCAACGAAAATCGGAGTAGCAGTTGTTCACCGCTTCCTCGAAAATCTTGTCCAGTGGTGAAGACATGGACACCGCCGCTGCAAAGGCTGTTTTAAGTGTAGATTTGTAGGTTTCAAGTTTGACATTTTTCGGAGGCACAAATGGGTTGTATACGAAAGGCGAAATAAAGTTTTTGCCGGGTGTAAACACTTGTAAGTCCGGAATACTCTGCACTAGTGCCCGATATTCATTTTTCGCAGGCTCAATCACCAAAAAGGGAATTCCATGGTCTTTCCAAAGACGGTCAAGCAGACTGACGGAAAAAGTTGTTTTGCCTGAGCCGGGAGTTCCGACAATCAACATGTGCTTAGCAAGGTCTTTCAGTGCAATCCCAACTGTATCTCTTTGAGACGATGATTTGAGCAGTCCAATCTCAATATCACCGCCACCGACAATATTATCTGCATAAGTCCGGCTCACCTTGCCGGATTCATTTACTTGAAGCCCTGCAAACACAGTATCACTGCCCACGGGAAGCCTGAAAAACTCGGATGCCTCCTCTGCAGTGATAACATATGGCAGATTGTAAAATGCCGCCAGGTTTTGCCCAACATTCCAGACAGACGGGTTTCTGTCTGTGCCAAGAATCAGTTCATGCACAGCCCACGGGAGCGGATAGAAATTACTATCTTTTTGCACATCGCCGGGAGAGAGTGTTATTATACGAAGCTCACTGCTGTTGTTTAGCTGTGCGAGTAGCCTTGTGGCAATGGCATTTGCTGCGCTTTCATCTCCATAGACAAGCATATTAAACGCAAATATGGCTGTGTTTTTATTGCGGGAGTAGTATTTATATGTTTCAGCGTGCTTTTCTGCCAGTGCAAAACTTATATTCCCAACGCCTTGTTCCATAACGCCTTTTGCCAGAGTGTCCAGAGCTTGCGCATTAGAATCAACCACTGCGGCTTCTTCATATGAGTACGTAATTGGTACAAGTTGAAACGACACTGCCGTATTTGGATGGTCTATAAGCGCACTAACAACTCGGCTCATATCGTTTTCTGTAACGGGCAGCTTATCAAAGGCGAAACAAAACGGTACCATGCTGTTTTGTAAGTTTTCAAGGCGTTCACTCTTTACAACAGCTTTGACAGATTGGTTGTTAATGCCCCTGATTCGAGAAGTCAACTCGCTAATGTCAGCTTCCCGGTAATCGTATTTCCCAAAATCAAGGGTTGCTTTACAAATCTGCATAAGTGCAGCAATCGTACTCTTTAAATCTGTATCGCTTTGCCCTATTGTGCGGATGATGATATGCAAAGTTATAGAGGCTTTGTACGGCTGGTTAGTCACAGCCTGTGTTGACCACAGTATCTCTAAGGAAATCTCACTACAGTTATGAGGTGCGTTTTTATAGTTTTGGAACACCTCAGAGAGAAGCCGTGCCATATCTTGCTTATACTCGGTGTCGATGTTAGCCGTCTCGGAGAAGCGTTTTTGCAGGATTGATAAATGCGGCACGGCTGTAATTTCAACCGCGCCTAGACCTACGCGCTCGCCATTGGCGAGTTCTGTTATGGAGATGCTACGGTTCATGTTAGTCACATTAAGTGCTCTCCTTGTATGAAGTAATTATATCTCATGGCAACCAATCCCAAGCGCCTTTAAATGCTTTCTTTTTTTTGTGATTTTGCTTGATTTCTGTTTGCGCATACTTTTTATGAGCCAATTCGGCTGTGACTTCAAACGCCTCGGAGTCTCCGTCTACCTTGCTTTCAAAGACACCACGCAAAGGTTTCTTTTGCTCCAAAAACCGATTGACAATTGTTTGCCACAGAGAGTTCATTTCGTGACTATTCTTATTAAACTTTGAGCGAATATTATTACATCTCTCTTTGTACGGCTTTACTATTTTATTTCGCAGAAATAAAGATGCCGCTCCAATAACGAGACCTACGAGGATTGTTAATATCCCGATAACAGAGCCCCCGCCATTGTAAAGTATACCAAAACCTAAAGCTGCCATAATTCCACCTAAAATAGCCCCTGCAGTGAGGGTGTTGCTGTCGGGAGCAGGGATTTTTGCTATTTTCTGCTCCATATTCTTAACATCCGTAGCTTCTCTTAATCGTGCATCTACCGGCATTTCGGTATTGTATATATCTTCCCCGTCACCGGTCATCCAAATGCCATATTCAACGCCCTCATATCTAAGAACTATGCAGTAGAACCCTAAGAAAATTCGTATAATTTCATCCTTTTCGATTCTGCTCCCAGCTAGGGAAAAGTTTCTCATTGTTCTCCCTTCCATCGCTTTTGTAGCGTTTTTTTCGAGCAAATGCTCAATGTATGGTTGCACGTATTCATTAAATGATGCATTTTGAGGGAAATTAAATTCGTGTGTTATAACATCGCTGGGATATTCTAGTTCACAATAATCTTTCAACTCACTTAAGTCCAAGAACATATATAAATCGCGTATTAATGAACTGAACTCTTTATTGCCGGGTGCTATCATTTCACCTGTTGCATGAGCTGTACCATTCATTTGTGTCCAATCCATTTCGCTTATGGTTTTTATTACATGTGATGTATCGCCGGACAAAATGTGCTTCTTGTAACCTTGTTCTTGTCGGGTTTGCATTTTGCCGGCTTCGAAATTATAAGAGGCTGTGCCGTTACACCTAAAATAAAACGCCGGGACACAGTGGTGCTGCACATGGGAAATCTCAGCTTTTTCAAATATGTTCATAGGTATATTCGGTGACTGAATAATAAGCGAAACGAGCTTTTTATGCAGCTTCGCCGGAGTAGCAGATAAAGGTACTCCGCTGGCGATGTTTTCCTTAGCAGCCATCTCTGCGTTTTGCACCAAGCGTTCTATAATACATTCTGTTTTGCAAGCAGGACATTTCACAGGGGCACTGGATTTGAGTGGGATTTTAAGTGAAGTTCCACATCCGTTACAGCGGAAATCTCGTACCATAACAGTTGATGATACTTGTTGGCGTGTAACATTAGGCGATGCAGATGTCTGCACTGGTGGTGTACTACCACTGATTTGTGAGCCACATCCGGCGCAAAATGCAGCACCTTCTTGTTGTTTACTTCCGCAACTTATACAAAACATTTTTGTCCTCCATATTGTTTAATAACCATCTCCATTCAGTCTTCTACTCAATTATTGCATTGGCAACAATAGCGACTGGGTTTGAAAGTCTCGGATATGCATTTGCTACTATCGATAACTGCATTACCCCTGCCACATCTACGACAATATCATGTGGCATATCATCTACATCTATCTGAATATAATACAATATGCGTTCATCTCCAATAAATGTCAATGAACTCAGAGCTCTATGACTCCCATCAACTCTCCCAACAGTTGCTCGCAGCACATTAAATTGTCCGTTCAAATTATGCCTTGACCTGGATGGTGTAGGAATATTCGGGTTTCCCCCAAGTGGTCGATATAAAAGTGCGTTTTGAACAGGGATTCCTGCTAATCTTGTATCTGCTCCTGCTTCCATAGTTCTAGCTTGTTCAAAATACGGAATTTCTACAAAAAATACAAGCGGTATGAATGCCCATTGGGCGTACAATGTTATATTTGTAGTAATAACTGTTTCAGGTGTTACTACATTGTTTCCCGCGGCATCCGAAGTCCAATGGATAAAGTCAAATCCCGAGCGGTTCGGCACGGAGACCTGTGAAACAGTTGAGCCGTCGTTGAGATTCTGTGGTGAAACAGTTGCCGCCCCGGCGTAATTACGATTTACCAAGACTGTACGAAGTGGTATCCATTGGGCATAGATAATCACATCGCTGGTGACAGGTATAGAAAAATCAAATATTATATTTCCCGCATTATCAGCAGCCCAATTAGTAAATGCATAACCCTGCCTTAAAGGAACGGAAGGCTGACCTATCGTTTCACCATCTTTCACAACGGATTCGTCATGTATAGAACTTGTACCATCATTAAGCATAAATGTAACTCGGCGCTCGGCAATCCACTGTGCATATAAACTCAAAGGACTTGTCACCGCTGTGGAAAATGAAAAAGGTTGAGTTCCCGTCTGGTCTGTTGTCCAGTGCACAAAGGCATGCCCATACTTCTCCGGTTCGGCCGGTATGTCAATTGTGTATCCATCGTGCACTATAAACTCATTTAGTATCGTATTTGTGCCGTCATTGAGCCGAATAGTTACCGAATGTTCAGCAATCCAGCGGGCATATAGCGTTAACCTTTCATCAAGTGAAGTGGGCAACTCTACTCGGCGACCAGCGGTTGGACTTGTTGCCCAGAAGAGGAAAGCATAGCCGTCACGTGATGGGTCATCGGGTCGATCAACCGTTCCCTCGCCCCTGAAAGTAATGTTACTTGTGTGCCTGTTATTTGTTCCATCGTTTAATAGAAATTCTACAGTATGTCGTGGCGGCCCGATGAGAGCTAGAGCGTATGCGGTAATAAGAGCAGCTCCGATAACAACAGCTACTGCTAATGAAATCATCACTGTCCGTTTGATGATTTTTTTGCTCCTTTCAGTTTTAAGCGTATCTGCTCCTCTTTTGGCGACCCTTTTTGACGTACCTGCCACTTTTCTTGATGCATCAGCTACGTTTTTCGTTACCTCTTTTGATGCACCTAATGCTCTATTTAACTCTTCCTTTGCAATAGTTTTTATTTGTTTACTGACTTCAGGTGAATGCTCCAACTCTATCGATTGTTCTGTTGGAATTCCGGAGTCTATTAATGCCGTCTCTTCAATAACAGAGGCATCTACGTGTAATCCACAAGAATTACAATACGCATCTGTTTCGCTAACTTTTAGAATATCTCCTCCACAGTTACACTTCATGCGTGTTTCCTCCAAACATCTCAAAATTCTATTATTAACAGCTACATTTGTTAATTAATATAACTTAACTTACACCGGATGAAACCCACAGTCTCATTCTGATTTTCTCGCCCGGGCGTGGGTGAGCACGAGTTCTTCCTGCCGTTGGGTCTTGTGAGATTACGACTCCTTCAGCTACGTCATTATTTGCTTCTAGAGTAACATCAAACACATATAAATCGAAATAATCATCGTGAAACCGTATATCATCATATCTGCGACCAACAAAATCAGGGATGGTAATCTGCTCGTCGGACGGGTTTAGCCATTCGTTGATTGACGTGAATACAAAAATTGCAAGCAAAACAACAACAAACACAGTACCCGTAATTAGTACAATAAGTGGTGGTGGTGGACGTAGTGTGTTTTTTCTTTTTGCAGAAAAAGAATTATCGGAAAATGCTGCTCCACTCGGTGATGTAGTTGAAGTATTAGAACCAGCTTTGCCCTGACGGCAAGCAGGGCAATAGAAGTCTGCATTTCCCACAGAGGCCATGTTTGCTCCACAGTTACACTTCATGCGAGGTTCCTCCAAACAAAAACATAAATATTAATTTAGTACATATTCTGCACAGAGTAAATTCACGATTTATTCAAACATCTGTATATTACCACAAATAATGCTATTATGCAATATTTATTTGTGAAAATAGTGCATAATATGCCGCATTGCGTACATTTGCTGTATTCTATAATGGAGTGGGATTCAAAAATATATGAATATGGTAGTGAGGTGTAGCGGTGAGTTGGGAAATAAATTACACATATATGGGCGAGCGAATACGCCGCGCCAGAGAAGCACTAAATTTAACACAAGAACAACTTGCTGATATATGTATACTTTCAGCTGCGCATATTGGGCATATAGAAAGAGGAACACGTTTCCCTTCGTTAGAGGCGGTGTTCCGAATATCTAAAGCATTGAATGTTAATATGGACTATCTTTTAGCTGAGTCATTCACTCCTGACGATATTTTGTTAAGTAACATTAATTCCCTATTGAGGAGTTGCGATAAACTCAAACCAAAAACTCTAGTATCTACTATTCGAGCGATTGCAGATAAAATAGATGAGAATTAGAGTGGAGAAAACATTTGAAGATGTTATAATAGTGAATATAGCAGTTTTTTAGTTTTCACAAAATTTCATAGCGCTAATCGAAACAATGTGCTATAATATACGTAAATCTAAGCAAAGCGGTGAAACACTTTTGAGCAACACGCAAAATACAATTTTGAGTCCAATGATGGATTTAATCTTCAAGCTACTCATGGGAACGGAAAAGAGCAAAGAAATACTCACAGATTTTCTAACGGCGGTACTAAATCTCTCGCCCGCTGAATACGATGATATAACGATTTCAAACCCATTTCTATTGCAAGAATATAAGGGTGACAAACTCGGCATACTTGATGTAAAACTTAAATTAAAATCCGGAAAAATTCTTAATGTTGAAGTACAAATCGACCCTATGCCGTTCATGGATTCCAGAATTTTATACTACGTTTCAAAGATGATAACTGAACAAGTTAGCGAAGGAGACCGATACGAAAGCATCAAAAAAGTTATAAGCATAATCATAACAGGGCATCAGTTAATTAAAGACAGCGTAAAGTATCATCACCACTTTGAGCTATATGACAAAAAGAGTGAGGTTTTGCTCACAGATGCTTTGGAGATCCATACGTTGGAAGTACCAAAAGCCCGCGCGTTGGACGAGGATGGGGAACACTCTGATTTGCTGGATTGGATGAGGTTTTTTGACATTAAGACGGAGGTGGAACTTGATATGTTAGCTAAAAAAAGTCCTGCAATGAGGAGAGCTACTTTGCGCCTAAAAGAACTCTCAGCCGACGAAGAAGCCCGTATGCTTCACGATGCATGGCTAAAGCAGAAGCGGGATAACTATGCGAGGGAGCAGGGAGCGGTAATAGCTGCGAAATATGAAATAGTCTCTGCAATGTTACGTGATAAAGAACCTATTGAGAAAATTATTAAGTACACCGACCTGACCCACGAAGAAATAACAAACTTACAAAATGCCGACAGCTAGTGTCGGCATTTTGTATAAGTATTCGCAAATTGCGCAGTAGGCGTAAGGTACCTGTGAGTCCGCTGCGCTCCATCAAACTAAAGCATAGTTATCGGAATAGACTTATCACTTCCTGCAAGTGTAACAAGGTTATCGTACAGGCAGATAACCCCACCTTGACCGCGCTTGACATTTGGTATCTTGTCAAGCACTGAAAACTTATCTACGTCAGACTTATGCGGGTCGGCGTGTTTTTTAATTTCAACAGGATAAAGGATGCCGCTTTCTTCAATCAGTAAGTCAATCTCATTGCCGTCACGGTCACGGTAGAAATAGAGCGGTACGTCCAAAATGCCGTTATTGGCGTAACTTTTGATGATTTCACTGACCGCAAAAGTCTCGAAAAAAGCACCTGCCATTGCACCACTTCTCAGAACATCTACTGTGTTCCAGCGGGTGAGATATGCGGCGAGTCCTGTGTCGAGGAAGTAGAGCTTTGGTGTTTTAACCGTGCGTTTTGTGATATTATTGTGGTATGGCGGCAGCAAGTAAACCAAGTTCGAAGTAACCAGAATCGAGAGCCACCGCTGAGCCGTTGGCTGGCTAATGCCGACATCACGGGCAAGAGATGCTAAATTTAGCAGTTGTCCTGTCAAACTCGCAGCTACCGTCATAAATTGCATGAATTTAAGCTCATCACCGACCTGTGTTAAATCCCTGACATCTCGTTCTATATAGGTCGCAACGTAGGCGGCGTAAAAGGTTCGCCGATCAAAGTCATGGTTTGCACAAAGCTCAGGAAAGCTGCCCCGATGAATCATATCCCAAATATCAGTATATGTAATATCTGCGTGATGTGTGACACGGTTTTCAAAATATCCATCTGTCGGCAAAAACGGTTCTCTAAAGTCAACTCCGTATATCTCTCGCAGTGAAAGACCGAACAAATTCAAAATTCCGAGCCGCCCCGCCAGAGATTCGCTGACGTTTTTCATCATGGAAAATTGCTGAGAACCTGAAAGGAAAAACTGTCCTTTTTTCTTCTCGCTGTCGAGTATTATTTTGATTTGCGGGAACAAACTTGGCGCATACTGCACTTCGTCTACAAACACGGGAGGGGGATTATCTTTGAAAAATGTATTGCTTTGAGTAACGGCACTTGTAAGCTGAATCTTATCGTCTAATGAGACGTACTTAGCAGTATTCGCAACTTCCTTGAGAAGTGTAGTCTTACCAACTTGTCGTGCCCCGGTGACCAGGACAGCACCAAACATTTTAGACAACTTGACAATAGCTTCGTCCGCATGGCGCTTGTAATGCATGTGAGACATCCTCCCCTCGTTCGGCAGATTTAATATTGAATATTATAATAGCCGAAAGCATCGCTTTTGTCAAGTCGGGACTTTAAAAAACAGCATACTAATTCTATGCGTTGCGTTATAATAAAGTCAAACTGATGCAAACAGGTTTATTATTGAGGAGATTGTGAGGTGTGCTGAAATGGTGACGGAGATAAAAGAAAAAGAAGTTATGACATTGCCGGAACTGAAAGAGAAGTATTCAACTAAATGGTTTAGGTATATCGTAGTGGGGGAATTAAACTATAAAGACCCTGATAAAGAAATGTGCTATGCTGTGATAACAGCTGACTCTGAAGAAGAACTGTACAAGCATCCTTTTCCTGATAAAGACAAGCATAACGGGGGTATAGATTCGGGTTACAATGTTCCTTTCACACCGGAAGTAGGGGGTATATACGCCCATGCCTAAACTAGCGATACCCGAAACAGGTAGAATTGAATGTGTAATACAAGTTAAGCCGAATAATTCTTACCTCATGAGAAAAATTAAATTCAAAGTGGATACGGGCGCCGATTTGTGTTGACAAAATGCGACGAATTCGGCTATAATATAACCAGTGTTTAAAATCAGCCGAAGGGAGCGCTTGTATGTATATAAAGCGGCATATTGAAAGTGCGCTGGAGTCAGCTATAAACGAAAAAGGTGCGCTTTGTATTACCGGAGCGCGGCAGGTCGGGAAATCCACTGTGCTGAAAAACATATTCAAAGAGCATAGGGAGCTATCTCTCGACGAGAGCAGGTTGCGCCGCATTGCGCTGGAACAGCCGGAAGAGTTTTTTGAAAGATTTCCCCCACCTGTGTTTGTCGATGAAATTCAATATGCGCCATCACTTTTTTCATATATCAAGCTCCACGTTGACAAGACAGGGGAAAAAGGAGCATTTGTGCTGTCCGGCTCTCAACGCTACGAAATGATGTTGGGCATGACTGAAAGTCTGGCGGGCAGGATAAGCTTAATAGACTTGTATGGGCTGTCTATGCGTGAAGTTTTAGGCGACGATTGCCGGGACACATTTATGCCAACGAAAGAATTTTTGGAAAATCGCCACCCCAAGCCGCTTAACTACAATGAGGTTTGGGAGCATATCTGGCGTGGGTTTTTCCCTGAAATTGTGGGACAAAATCCAAATTGGTCGCGATTTTATTCTGCCTACGTGCGAACGTACCTCGACCGTGATGTTTCAAAGCTTCAACAAGTTGGCGATTTGTTGCAATTTGAGAAGTTTATGACCTCTGTTGCTGCACGGACGGGTGGGTTACTTAACATCGCTGATATTGCAAAAGATACCGGAGTCAGCCAGCAAACTGCGGAAAAGTGGCTCTCGGTTTTGGTTGCGTCAAATATGGTATATATTTTGAAGCCGTATCACAACAATATTCTAAAAAGGGGAATCAAAACGCCAAAACTGTATTTTCTTGATACAGGGCTTGCGAGTTACTTGGTCGGCTGGGATAATGCACAGGTTTTGCAAAACGGAGCAATGTCGGGAGCAATGTTTGAGACGTATGTAATCAGTGAAATCATAAAGTCATGGACGAATAAGGATGGCGTAACGCCAAATATGAACTTCTACTTTTATCGTGACAAGGATGGCAACGAAATTGATTTGCTCATAAAGCAAAACGGGGTGCTTTACCCCATTGAAATCAAAAAACATATAAGCTGCGACAAGAGTGACATCACCGCTTTTAGGCAACTTGAAAAAATCACCGATATGAAGCGAGGCGAGGGCTGTGTTGTTTGTATGGCAGATGACGTGTTCCCGATAACGGCAATAGATAACGCCGTCGGTGTACGGTATTTGTGAGCCCGTCTCCCTGTCCTCTACAGCTTAATCGCTGTCTTTGCTCAGCTTTTGATATACAAAGGAAATAAGCATCAGTATTAAGCCCAGCGAGACGTATGATACTATCCGCATTTCTGTGAACAACCCCCAAGTATCAATTACCAGGAGCAATTATTTTGATTCAAGTATTTTTCTAATAAACTCACTATGACTGACTATCAGCACTCTCATTTTGACAGTATCCTCTTAGCCTTCTCAATGTCAAAGTCAACATCATGTCCTGCAAGTAAACCATCCAGAGCCATATATGCATTTTCTTTCTCGTTTACGAGCGACGCAGTCGCGCCTGTGTCCGTTGGTACATCATATGCACGTCTTTTGCAATTAATTTTTTTGACATGTGTTTAATTTTGTGTTTTTGTTGCTCGCGCCTTTTGGTTACATTTGTAACCAAAAGGCGCGCTTTTTTGCGGAGTGTTTGTGGAAATTGCTGTGGCAAAGAAGCGTAGATTGTGCACATAAACCAAAAAATGCTAAAGTATGCATATTTTTTTAGACATAGCTTGACAATGACAGAATCCTAAAGTATAATTTGTTACATCAAATGAGTGATAAAGGTGACAAAAGTAACCAAATTATCCGACAGGAGATTTAATGTGTTAGTTGACAAAGAAATACTTTCCGAAATACTGGTGTACACGGCAGAACTATGGAAGAAAAACAGCGCATCGCTAGGAGAAATTGATGCTCGCTTCGGAGATGGTGATCACGGAATAACGATAGGCAAGATTGCGGGTGTCTTTGAAGAATGTGTAAAAAACTGGAAAAATGAAAGTATAAAGGAAACCATTAAAACACTTGGCGATAAAATTTTAGCGATCAATGGCGGTAGTGCGGGACCTCTTTATGGAACGCTTATAGGAGGACTTGCGGAACCATTAAGTGACGAAAAGGTAATAGATGGGGCAATGCTAAAGAAAATGCTTAGGAGCAGTTGCGATGAAATATCCGCTTTGACGAAAGCCCGTGTTGGAGATAAAACGATGATGGATGCGCTGATTCCGGCGGTGGAAGCTGCGTTATCAACACCGGGTGACTATATACCGGACATTTTGGATGCAGCCGAAAAAGCTGCGGCTCGTGGTGCGGAGTATACCGGAAGTATTGCATCAAAGTTTGGTCGTGCCCGGAGTTATGGTGATAAAACAATAGGAACTCCCGATGCAGGGGCGGTCAGCACGTCACTTTTATTTCAAGGATTCAGCGAAGGTATTGGCGAGTCCATGAAATTATAAGCAGGAAAAACAAAACATCAAAGGAGGCACGTTACACATGAAAATGAAGAAGTTTATTAATGCACCGGAAAATCTCACAAAAGAGCTATTGGAAGGGTTTGCGGCAGCAAATAGTGACCTTGTAAATTTGTTGCCGGAAAACACAGTGGTAAACAAAAAATTGGAAACAGCAAACAGAGTGACAGTTGTAACACTGGGCGGCTCCGGTCATGAACCTGCCCTTAGCGGATTTGTAGGAGAAGGAATGGTGGACATATCCGTGGCGGGCGACATATTTGCAGCACCAGGTCCGCAAGCATGTTTCGATGCTATCAAAATGGCAGACAAGGGAAAAGGCGTATTATTCGTCGTACTCAACCATGCAGGAGACATGCTTACCGGAAATCTTGCGATGAAGCAAGTAGCAAAGGAAGGTATGAATGTAATAAAAATAGTAACTCAAGAGGATGTTTCGAACGCGCCTCGCGAAAACGGAGACGATCGCCGTGGACTTGTCGGATGTGTGCCTACCTATAAAATTGCGGGTGCGGCAGCAGCCGAAGGGAAAACGTTGGAAGAGGTTGCAGCTATCACTCAACGCTTTGCAGACAATATGGCAACCCTTGCCGTAGCAGCAAGTGGAGCGACACACCCATCTACGGGAAGTATGCTTGCAGACTTAGCTGAGGACGAAATGGAAATTGGTATGGGGCAGCACGGAGAAGGCGGAGGCGGTCGCAGTAAAATGCTTTCAGCGGACGAAACGGCGGAAAAAATGCTTGCCACTCTGCTAAAAGATTTATCCATAAACGCGGGGGAGGAAGTAATGCTCATCCTAAACGGTGTTGGAGCTACAACATATATGGAACTGTTCATAGTGTATCGCCGTTGCGCACAACTTCTGAAAGAAAAGAACATCAAAATTGTAGCAAACCATGTAGGCGAACTGCTTACAGTGCAGGAACAGGCAGGATTTCAAATGTTTATTGCGCGGATGGATGACGAACTGATAAGGCTATGGGATGCACCGTGCAATACACCATATTTTAAGAAATAAACTAATCTGATAAATGAAAGCAGGAGGAATGCAAAATGGCAGATAGTGTAGGAAACAAAGCAAGTAAGGAATATTTTCTGGATACTCCGGTTGAAATGGAAGGTTTTTTCGCAAGAGGGCTTAACAACAACGATTGGGGAATGAAAAACAGGCTTTCACGGATTTTCAGCCCTAAATCAGGCAACAGTGTAATGCTCGCATTTGATCACGGTTACTTTATGGGTGCAACTTCGGGACTTGAAAGGCTGGATGTTACGATAGCACCACTGGTTAAGCACGTTGATGTGCTTATGGCGACACGCGGAGCCATTAAGTCGTGCATCCCACCTGCGATTGGACAGTCTCTGTGCCTTCGCGTAACACATGATTCATCAATCTTAAATGATGATATCAGCATTGGCAGCGGTATGGGTGTTGACATTGAAGATGCTATCCGTATCAATGCATCTGCTATGGCAGTACAAACATTTATAGGGGCGCCGGGTGAACGTGACTCGATTGCGACACTGTGCCGCTTTGTAGATGCCGGAAATCAATATGGGATTCCCGTTCTCGGAGTTGTAGCAGTCGGCAAGCAAATGGAAAGGACTACCCAGTTTTTCCAGCTCGCCACACGTATGCTTGCTGAACTGGGCGCGAGTTTTGTCAAAACTTACTACTGCGAGGACTTCGAGAAAGTTGTTGCTGTATGCCCTGTGCCGATAGTTATTGCAGGAGGTAAAAAACTGCCGGAAAAAGAGGCACTTACAATGTCATACAGGGCAATGTGCGAGGGTGCAAGAGGCGTTGATATGGGGCGCAACATATTCCAAAGTGAAGCGCCTTCCGCAATGGCACAGGCAATTGCAAAGATTGTGCATGAAGGATTTACGGACAAAGAGGCATATGAGTTCTACTTGACCGAAAAAAAATAATAAGAAAGGAGAGCGAAGATGGGGTATAAGTTTTTACACGTTGGTGTACCGACTACGCAAGTTCAGCCTAATGAGATTTATGTTGAAAAAATGAAGCTGTACAAAACCGAAGCAGAAGATAGTGCATTTAATATTGAGTATTTGCGCTTTCAGGATGGTACACCCTTCCCGGAAATTATGCATGTAAACTCGCATGTTGCCTATGAAGTTGAAAGCATCGAAGAAGCAGCTAAAGGGGCAAAGGTCATCGTAGACCCGATAGAGTTAGAAGAAATAATCATTTGCTTTATCGTAAAAGACAATGTCATATACGAGCTTGTACAGCCCAAATAGCGACAATGTTTGAAAGCAGCCTACACAAGAGGAATACAAAACTAAAATATTGGAGGTAATAATGAAAAAATTAGTAAGAATTTTGGTAGTAGCACTGACACTCGCTTTGATGGTCGGCATCGTAGCTTGTGGTAATGCAGACGATGGCGGAACCGTAGCACAGCCGCCGGCAGCAGACGATGCGCCTGCTGCGACGCCTACACCCGCACCCGCTCCTCCCACAGAACCCGCAGACCCGGCAGATCCGGTAGAACCGACAGATCCGGTTACTGCAACGGGATTGCCCGTGCCTAATCGCCCGATGCGAGTAGTATACACAATGTTCAACGGGCTAAACCCTGTTGCCAGGGAGATAGAAGGAGGGTTTATAACAGCAGCAGGAGAGACGGGAATTGATTTGTGGGTTATGGATAATCAATTAGACCCGATTCAAATGCACGCAAATGTCGATATGGCAATAATGGCAGGCGATGTTGATTTCTTCATATTGTACACAAACGACATAGCAACAAATCCCGGACTAATGGATAAACTGATTGAAGCAGGCATACCGACAATGACTATTGCGACGGCAGCAATCGGTTCATGCGGAACGGAAGCACCCCTCATTTTCAACCAGGATGATAATTGGGACAGTGCATATAAGGCTGCGCGTGAGCTCGCCCTTGCAGCACAGGCAAGAGGTTGGACAGAAGATCAAATAGTTTTCATAAGCATGGGATTTCTTGAAGCAGGAGGAGTATTCCTGACACGAACACAGGGAGCAGAAGCAGGCATAAGATCAGTATTTCCGAATATTCATCAGTACATAGAAACAAGTTCAACAGGAAGCACAGAAGTAGCTTTCCAGAGAACGGCAGACTACTTGCTTACAATTCCTGAAGGCAAAAAAATCCTTGGATGGACACACTCTGACGATGTAACGGCGAGTATGCTCGCAGCCATTGAAGGAGCAGGACGTGTTGATGATGCACTTCTCGTAAGCAACGGCTTGAGCATGCAAATGCTGGATATGCTACGCGACCCTGATGGAATCATAGTAGGGAGCATAGACATGAACTGGGCGCAATTCGGACCGACAATGCTTACAAAAATTATTAATTACCTAAATGACGGAACACCAATACCGCTTGACAATAATGCGCCATGGGAATTTTTGACTCCTGAAACAGTTAACTACAAGTATCCTCCAAACTAGCATTCTATTCTCAAAACAATGCAGCCTAAGCCTTCGGGCGGCACAGATAGTCTGTGTCGCCTGATGGAAGGCAGGAAAATACAACAAAGACAAGTATGTTGGGAGTGTAAGGATATGAGCAATGTCATAGAAGCAAAAAATATCAATAAATCATTTGGCACAGCTCATGTGCTGAAAAATGTGTGCTTTGACCTGAAGCCGGGTGAAGTACACGGATTAATTGGCGAAAATGGTGCAGGGAAATCTACGTTGATGAAGATTATGTCAGGGGATTATACAATGGACAGCGGAGAACTATTGTATGAGGGGGAACCCACCCACATTCGTACGCCTACTGATTCGCTTGCACTTGGTATACGCATTATCTATCAAGAGTTTAACTTAGCAAAAAGCCTTACGGTTGCTGAAAATATCTGCATCGGAAATATCCCGCGCAAAAAAAGTGGTCTGGTAGACTGGAAAGAAATGAACAATCGGGCAAAAACGCTTTTGCACGAAATGGGTATTGATATCAATGTAAAAAAGAAAGTCAGCGATATCTCGGTCGCAGAGCAACAACTCGTTGAAATTGCAAAAGCACTCAGCAAAGAAGCGCGTGTGTTGATAATGGACGAACCTACAGCAGCTTTGAGTGACCAAGAAACCGACAAGTTGTTTGACATAGTGCGCGGCTTGCGAGATAAAGGCATTGCAATTGTCTTTATTACACACAGATTATCGGAACAATTTGCACTTTCGGATAGGATTACTGTTTTGCGTGACGGGCAAACAATAAGCACCTTAGATATTAAGGATGCAACCGATGATATCTTGGTTAAGTTGATGGTAGGGCGCGATTTAGCCGATTTGTACCCGCGCCACCGAAAAGAGCCTAAAGAGATAATTTTCGAGGCTGATGGATTGCATATAAACAGTTGGATTAAGGACATAAGTTTCAACATCAGGCGTGGCGAAATAGTTTCTTTCTTTGGACTCATGGGTGCAGGACAAGAAGAAATCTGCAAAGCAATAATCGGTGATACACACATGCAGGAAGGTCAAATGCGCCTTTACGGACAGAAACTAAAAGTAGAAAACTTGCGTAGCGCAAATGCAAAAGGGCTGGGTTACGTCAGTAACAACAGAAAAGAAGAAGGCCTCATTCCTATAATGAGTTTGCAAGGAAATGTTACACTGGCGGCTCTGAAAAAACTGGCGACATGGGGATTTTACACTAAAAAGAGAAAAGAGAATGAGGTAACGGCAAACTGGATTAACAGGCTTAGTATAAGGTGTAACAACCAACGACAGCTTATCTCAACGTTAAGCGGAGGTAATCAGCAAAAAGCCATGATTGCAAGATGGTTAAGCAATGACACAAAGTTATTGATACTTAATATGCCGACACGTGGTGTGGACGTGGGGGCAAAGGCAGAAATATACGAGCTTCTGGAGGAACTTGCTGAAGAAGGCATTGCAATACTGGTTTTCTCCTTGGAAATGCCTGAAGTATTGGGGATTTCAGACCGGATATATGTGCTTTGTGAAGGTGAACTAATAGCCGAAGTACCGATTGAAGAAGCAAATCAAGATATTTTGATGAAACACGCAGTAGCAAAATTTCTGCATTTTGGAGGTAAAGAAAATGTTTCGTAGTATGCTGGAAAGGGCAAGGGAGCAAGTCAAAGACCCGATAAGTTTCATTAGTAGTTCAGGGCTATTTATATTCCTTGCCGCTTTGTTTCTATACTTTTCAATTGCCTCGCCGCATTTTCTGAATCCGCGCAATTTTATCAATATTCTTACGCATGTATCGGTAATAGGTATAATTGCGTCAGCAATGACATTTGTTATTATAGGCAGAGGACCTGACCTTTCTGTCGGAGCAATTGCCGCTATGATGGGTAGCGTTCAAGCTAATCTTGTGTTGATGAATGGGTTTCCATGGTTTATAGGAATGATTGCAGGCATAATAATTGGTGTAGGTGTAGGTTTTTTAAACGGACTTATTATAGTGAAATTTAATTTATCTCCACTTATAGTAACGCTTGGCATGATGAATGTGGTGCGAGGACTTTGTTTTGTTCTTACAGATGGGTTAGCTCATTTTATTAACGTACCGGGTCTTATATACCTGGGTAGAGGGTCGTGGTTTGGAATCCCGATTTCGATAATAATTCTCATAGCGAGTTTTGTTATATTTGATTTCATATCTAAAAAAACCGTTTTTGGTCGCCATGTCTACGCAAGTGGCGGAAACAGGACGGCAGCGAGGCTGGCAGGTATCAATGTAGACAGGGTAGGAATAACAATATTTGCGCTGTCGGGTTTTATGGCTGCCGTTGCAGGGATTATTGTTGTTGGCATCGGCGGAGCAGCTATACCGAGTTTGGGAGAATCATACCCGCTTGATGCAATAACAGCTGTATTGCTTGGCGGTACAAGTTTAGCAGGAGGTGCAGGAAGTGTACGTAAAACATTTTTGGGAGTAATCATAATTGGAATAATGAATAACGGAATGGCACTTCTGAACGTCCAAACCTTCTGGCAAATTACGGCAAAAGGGACGCTATTACTTGCAGCCGTTTTATTAGACGGTCTTCGCAATAGAAAATAAACTGAAAAATTTGCTTAATATATACAGAAAACGGGGGTTACGGCACGACTTAACGGTAAGCTGCAACCCCCGTTTATCAAGGTTTATACATTATAAAAGCATAAATCTGTATACCTTTAAAACACCACCTGCTACTACCAATGAGCAACAGAGTGTCCTTGACACAAATTTATTTCGGAGTTATGATGGAGTTGAAAAATTACTAGCAATCTTTATTTTGATTGCTTGATAAACGTTAGGGGATTTTATGGATACATCAAGCGCAAAAACGAAAATGCAAAAATTGGAGCAAGTCGCCCGGCTCTATTATGAAGAAAACAAAAAGCAAGACGAAATTGCATCAATAATGGGAGTATCGCGCCCCTTCATAAGCCGTATGCTGCAAGAAGCCCATAAAGTAGGCATCGTTGAAATAAACATCCGAAAGCTCGACCATGACGATAGTTTAACATTAGAGCAGGCAAAAACCACTTTTGGCTTAAAAGGTGGTGCATTAGTGTCAGAAGCTACTGAAAATAATACGCTAAACCACTTACTTGCAAAGGAAGTACTCGGATATGTGAATAAACTGGGAGGTGGGCGGCTTGGAATAGGATGGGGAACGCTCATCGGCACGATAGTAGAGATGCTTGAACAAAGAGTTCCTGCCAAAGACGTGATAACTGACATATGTCCGCTCGTAGGAAACAGCGGCATACCAATCCGCAACTATCATTCAAGTGAAAACGTCAGAATCATAGCTCATCACACAAAAGCGGACGCGAAATATCTCCACATACCTGCTTTTGCTGAAACGCTGATGGATATGGAGTTGATACAACACACCGAACATTACAAAACTGTTTTAAGAGAATGGGAGCATCTGGATATTGCTCTTGTAAACATAGGAAACTATCCGTCAACCCCGGATTTTGCATCCATAGCACGTTACGGAAGCCTTCTCTCCACACGTCGCGCCGTTGGTCGCATGGTCGCTTATTTTTTCGACGAGTATGGCGACATAATACGTTCGGATTCAGATTTTGCAATTCAAATTCCTATTCATCTTTTAAGACGCTGCCCGAATGTAGTTGGGATATGCTCAGCAAATGTTGGTGCAAAAGCCCTCGCTGGCGCACTGCGTACAGGGCTGATTTCTCATGTTGTTTCAAGTGAATTTTTACTAAAAGAAGCTATATTATCCGTTCCTACAGCTTAAACACCGCTTCGCGGATGATTTCGCTTACTGTTGGGTGCGGGAAAACTACTTCTTTTACATCGTCAATCCGCATTTGCATTTCAATCATCGTACATGCGCTGATGATGATTTCCGATGCATAACTGCCGTATAAATGCACACCGATTATACGGCGTGTGGATTTCTCAACCAAGACTTTGCAAATTCCGTCAGTCGCAGCAGACTCGGCAACATAACGGCCGCTGTAAAGCATGGGAACCGTCACAGCAGAAAAATCAATACCCTTTGACTTTGCCGTCTCCTCAGTCTCGCCGACACTTGCGACCTCGGGCGATGTGTATATGACAGACGGAATTGCGTCGTAGCGCATAATATCACGCTTGCCGAGCATATGATTGACCGCAACCTCTGCCTCGCGATACGCTGTATGAGCGAGCATGTATTTGCCGTTTATATCACCAACTGCATAAATAGTCGGAATATTTGTAAGACCGTTTAAGTCGGTCTTTATTGCACCATTTTCTACTAAAACATCAGTGTTTTCAAGGCCGTATCCTTCGATTAGCGGCTTTCGCCCGATGGACAAAAGCACCTTATCGGCAGACAGGGGGACGGGTCCTCTGTCTGATGCGCAAGACAGAGGAACCGTCCCCCTGTCTGCGTCAACAGCTGTTACTCTGGAATTTAAAAGAAAATTGACACCTTTTTTCTCTAAACTATTCATCAAAAGAGTTGAGATTTCATCGTCCGTAGCTCCTGCAATTTTTGGCATCATCTCAACGACGGTTACATTCGACCCGGCGGTATTGTAGTATGCAGCCATTTCAAGCCCGATAACACCACCGCCTATGACAACAAGGTTTTCGGGAACATTTTCTAAATCAAGAATCTCACGGCTGGTCAGCACAAAGCCACTATCAAGCCCCTCTTTAACGCCGTCAATAGGGGGCACGACAGGAACGCTGCCCGCAGCAATCATCAGCCTTGCGCCCTCAAAGACTTCATCGCCCACCTTGACATGCGACTTATCAACAATAAAAGCCTCGCCGTCAATTACCGTTACTTTATTTGCTTTCATCAGAGCCTTCACACCGCTTACGAGCGTTTTTACCACTTTATCCTTGCGCTTTAATACCGCGCTATGATTGATTTTCGCGCCTGAGACAGTGACACCGTAATCCTCACCATGAAGCGCGTAGTCCAAAACTTTTGCCGAATTTAAAAGAGCCTTTGACGGAATGCATCCTTCATTTAGACACACACCACCCAGCGCACGTTTTTCAACGAGCAGCACTTTCAGTCCGGCGTGACCCGCACGCTCAGCCGCCATATAACCGCCCGGCCCTCCGCCGATAATGATAAGATCAAACATAAAAATACTACACCTTTCATCGCGTTATTTCTGCACACCACCTGCGGGGTTGCGGCTTGTGTCTACTTTACTCACATACCTCGCTCGACAGTTAAGTTAAAGCTGAAATTCTCTAAATAATCCACTAAATCCTTCTGAAAACGTGCGGCATCAGCACCATCAAGCGCACGGTGGTCGTATGTGAGTGAAAGCCCCATCGCAGGGTAAGACTTACCATATCTAAAACGCTCGACTATGGAGCAAACGCCTAAAATACCCGTTTGAGGCGGGTTGAGAATCGGCGTGAACATTTCAACACCCATAGCACCGAGATTAGAAATAGTAAAAGTTGCTCCCTTTAGGAAATCAGGCTCAATAGAACCTTCACGGCTGCTTGAAATAAGACTTTTCATGAACAAAGAAATATCGGCAAGACCGAGAGTATTGGCATACCCGACAGTCGGAACGAGCAAACCGCGAGGTGTATCCACAGCGACACCAATATGTACATTATCGAAAAACCGCATAGAGTCGCCCAAAAAATGAGCGTTAAAACTCTTATGCCCTGCAATCACTCTGGAAACAGCATAAATAATAATATCCGTGACAGAAATATTTGAGAGAACATCATCATTTTTCAAAGATTTCAGTTTCTTGCGGAAATTTAAAATATCGGAAGCATCAAACGATGAATGATGGGTGAGCTGAGCAGAGTTTGCAAGCGAAGCATGCATAGCACCGGAAATAAACTTACGCACACCTGAAAGCTTAACATCTTCAAAACTCCCGTCCCCAAGCCCTTTAAGACGAGCCAAATCACTGGCATCAAATGAACGTGCCGCTTGTGACGACCTGCCGTGAGCCTGAGCATTAGCCAAATCATGAGCGGTCACACGTCCACCAAGTCCTGTCGGGGTAGCACCGCCAAGATTACCAAGTGCAGAGCGGGTACCCAAGAATCCTGCATCAATGACCTTTTGAATATCGCGCTCCATAATGCGTCCGTTCGCACCCGTAGGCACGGCACGCGCTATGTCAGCCCCTGCTCTCTCAGCAAGTTTCCTTGCGCGCGGGGAAATGTGGGCGTTGCCGGAGACAAGAGAACCGTCCCCCTGTCCGGTGGAGCCGCCGTGTGGGAAATCGGGAGCGGCTATCGGCGGGCTACCGGGAGCGGCATCCACAGAGACAGGAGAACCGTCCCCCTGTCCGCTAGGTCTAAACTCATCAAAGCTTTCGCCCTCCGAGCCGATAACACAAACATTGATAAGACACTCTACATCATCGCCCTCCTCAAAAAATAGCGCGAGCAAAGTACCTTCAACCTTAGACTCCTCCTCAAAGGTAGCCTTGTCTGTTTCATAAGTAAAAAGCAAGTCGCCAACAGCGACCTTGTCACCCGGCTTCTTGTGCCAAGTGCCTATAACACAACTCTCCACAGACTGCCCTTGGCGGGGCATTATAACAGCAGTTGCCATATAATCAAACCTTTCAAATTTATTATTAGTTATTTAGCAGAAACTTCTCAGCTTCCGTACACCAGAGACCGTTGTTGCTCTTAACAATCTCGGAAAGCTCTCGAAGCACAGGATTATCAGAACGGGAAAAATCCTCGATAGCGGTCAAAGGCATGGAAATATTGGTGTAAATCAGCTTTTTGCCGCCGGGAATATTAGGTAAGTTCAGCGTCGTATCGATAACGCTGTCAAGCCCGCCGACATGAGTAATCATAGCAGCAGGATTTATAAGACCGCGCTCCATCATAGAAAGAGATTCCCGCATATCATCAGTATTACCGCCACTGGTGCCGACGATGTGAGTGGCAGCATAATGAACATTATAGAAGTTGAGCGGCGCACTAAATGCGGTATCTGTCGGACCGGCGAAAAAGTTAAGACAACCGTCACGGCCTAAAATACTGTCGCCAAGCTCGATAACCCTTGAAACAGGAGCATAAACAAACACATCATCAAAGCCCTTTCCACCAGTCAAAGCCATAAGCTCGCCCGAATCGGCAGTATTGGCATACACAAGCTTCACACCGTTTTTTGCAGCTAACTCCACAGGCAAAACCTCGGCAGCGCGACGGAGTCTATTATCATCAATATCTGTGACGACCAGAAGCGAAGGCTTTCTGTCGCAGTGAATGGCGTAGTCGATAGCCCCAAGCCCCATAGGTCCTGCACCCGCCAAAATCGCCATGTTGCCGCCCGAAGCGATTCCCATGTCATGCACATAACTACCCGTAGTGGTGTGGTAACTGGCGTGAAAAGCACCGATAATGCAGCTCATCGGCTCTGAAAGAGAAGCATAAAAATAAGCCTCGCCATTGTAGGGAAGCAGACACTTTTGCTCCATTACCTCATTTGGAATAATGACATGTGTTGCATCGCCGCCGATGTAGCGATAAGAATACCCGGGCGCATCAAGCGAGCCTTTATAATTGAGCGCAGTTTGGATAGCGTATTTTTGCCCCACCTTAAACTCGCCTTGCCACTTTGCGCCAACCTTCAAAATCTCACCGCTGAACTCATGACCTATCATAGTCGGATTTACGGCGACATCATTGGGAACACGCTTATGCTCCGCACCTAAAGTCGCAGCCTTATAACTGGACATACAGATACAATCAGAAACAACCGTCGCAAGAATCTCATCATCGCCCACAGGCGGAAGCGAAAATTCTTCCAACCGCAAATCCTTTTTACCATAAATCCTAACAGCCTTAGTAGTTACACTCATACTTAAAGAACCTTTCTTTTAGTCTTGAACTTATCTTTTGCAAGCTCGGCAAAAAATGTTATGCGCTCATTTAAATCGGGCAACTTTTTGAGAGTCTGCTTTGAAAACATCCCCTCAGAAAGATCGTTTGCGCAGGCAAGCTCATGACCCACAAGTGCCCATGCTGATTCGATAAGATGCTCAAACTCAGGCGTTTCTATTTTCGGGCAAATAAACTTCTGAAGTGGCGAATTTATGTCCTCGCCTGAAATTTGGAAAAACCCTTTAGACTCGCAAAGTTCCTTTATTTTGGTGAGTTGTGCATCAGAGTTACGAGCCGGCATATATGTGACGGCACGAATACCGATGCCTTTCAGATACGTGAGAAGCTCATCGAGATAAGCGTCCTCAAACTTTTGAGTTTTCTTATCGCCCGTGACGGAAACACCAACATCACCCAGATAAGCATACGCAGGAACAGCACCAAGCTTATCGGCAAGTGAAACAAAATCAGTGATATGCGGCAGTTCATCAACGGCATCTACATAAAAACTCTCAACAAGCTGGCTTTTAAACATGGCAAGCAGGAAATGCCTTGGCATTTCATCGTGTGAAATTTTAGCCGCGAGCGAGTACAAAATATGTCTCTCTGTAACCGAACCACCGGAAGAATATTCAGAAAGCGGAAGCACATCGTTGGTGAGGTCAAGTTCAAGCCCGTAAGGACGTAGCTTCTCATTTAACCGCTCGACCATTTTCCAGTTGCGAATGTTACGTTTTTCACGATAAGGAGCAAGAAATGCGTCCGCCTCGCCGAGCATTTTGTGGGGAATACCATGCATGGCAAGATAGACAACAGAATCCTGGTCGGGATTATTTATCCTTTTACCCTCAAATGGTGTACCCGCCATACTGCACCTAAGCTCAAAGCCAACAGTCACAGGAATTTTTAAAATCTCGCCTGACTGAATAAACTCGGCAGCACCTGCAACACTATCATGGTCCATAATGCCTGTAGTTGCAAGCCCGCTCTGCCAAGACTTGAAAACAGCCATGGTTGGTGAATAGGGGGAGAACGAGTACGTGGTGTGAATGTGATTATTCACATTTCGACCCGTTATGGGCTTCTCCAATGCACCTGTTTCATAAAGAAGCATAAGCTTGCGCAAAGCATCAAGCCTGACGTTTTTATCCTTATCATTAAGGGTATCTATATAAATGTCTTTCATAACCTCTCCTCATTTAACTTAACATGACTTGACCGCCTGTTACGGGAATCGCTTGGCCTGTCTCATATTGCTGCTCAACTACGTAAAAAATGGCGCGGGCAACATCGTCGGGGGTGCAACCCCTGCCGAGCGGAACCTTTGACTCATAGAACCGCCTGACATCTTTGACAGTCTTTGCCCCCTCAACCTTTCCTGAATCCAAATACTGCTTAAACAACCCTCGCTCAGGGTCCGACCAGAGCGGACCGTCGAGGAAATTGCCGGGGCAAATGGCGTTTACCTTTACGCCAAACGGCGCAAGCTCCAAAGCGAAGCTCTGCGTGAGTCCGACCCCGCCAAACTTGCTTCCGGCATAGGCAAAGTTTTTGTTACTACCTTCAAGCCCTGATTTTGAGTTGATTTCAATAATATCAGCCATATAATTCGGCGCATGCTTACGCTGAACCTTCATAATTTCAGAAGCAAACTTGGCGCACAGGAAATATCCTGTATAGTTAACTCGCGTTACAAGGTCAAAGCTATCCTTGGTAAGCTCACTCAGCCCTCCGGCGACAAGAACGCCCGCATTGCTGATAAAAACATCAATCCCGCCGTAAGCGATAACCGCATCTTGAATCATCGCCTTGACCGAATCTTCATCAGAAACATCAGCCCCAAGCGCAATTGCAGAATTCTCCCCATGCAGAGAGCAAAGTTGCTCGGCAGTAGACTTTGCACCGTCAAGGTTCAAATCAACAACCGCAACATATGCGCCTTCAGCGGCAACCGCCTCGGCAATACCCTTGCCAAAACCTTGCGCACCGCCCGTTACAACGGCAATTTTGCCCGAAAGCCTGCCTTTTGAAGGTCCTGAGCTGATAGCTCTGCTGCGATACCGCTCAACCTCCCAGCCTAAAATGAACTTGACAAACTTTTCAGGAAGAGGGCTAAAACCACCAAACGACTTGGCATAGGTGGCAATCTTTATAGCGTCCAAAAACAGCAGACGAGCGCGCTCAGCTTCTTTTAAATCCCCGCCCAAGGCGAAGAAACCAAGACCTTTTATTGCAACTATTCTGGGTTTGTTGCCTTTTTTCTTCTCAAACGCAGTAAACGCTTCGCGCAAATCAGCGTCGGGAGTTGCAAATAAAGGCTCATCGCCGTAATATACGATATGGTCCGGAGTGAACGGCCTCATCAGAGGGCGCATTGATTTTTCGTCTGTGACAAACGTTGCCGCAGTTTTATTGGTGAAAAACAGCGAAACTGACTTACCGTTATCGGAGTGGAGCACACGCAGAGCAGGGGCGATTCTGCACACAGACCCTCTGCCGAACGGAACTTCTGAAAAATCAGGCACTTCGGAAACATTTTTTTTCAACTCGGTGAACACATATTCCATTATCATGTCAATTTCGTCAACAGTGTCTGCTGCGACAAAAATGCCGTGGTTTTTCAAAATGACAATCTGCGGAGCATTTCCGAAATCGGCCTCATATTTTTTGAATAAATCGGAGCAAGTTTTTGCAAGTCCAAGCCCCGGCTGGGTCAAATTTACCCAAATCACCTCATCGCCAAAAATCTCCGTACACTTAGTCTCGCCGTCTTTACTGCAAGTAAGCCCGTTGACCAGAGCGGGGTGGACGTGCAAGACAAATTTATATGGGAAAATGGCGTGTAAAATCGCTTCCACGCTCGGGCGCTTTTGCTCCTCGCCGGGAAGCCTTGCAGCCATCATTGATGCAAGAGCTTTAGCGTCTTGCTCATGAGCATTCATATCAGCCGGATATTCATGCGTTATCATATCACGGAGCAGAGCTAAGTCCATAATGACGAATTGCTCCGCCGTGATGACAGACAAAGCCGTGCCTGAGCCTTTGACATACATCTTTTTGTCTTCTTTGTAAGATGTATTGCCGCCGCCGGCAAGCACATAGTCTTCGTTCGCACCATAACGGCGAGACATATTGACCAACATATCTAAACTCATAAAACTAACCCTCGCTACTGTACAATTTAATTTCAAAACTGTTGCGTATGACCTTGCGCGCTGCCTCAAGGTCAGAAAGCACACCCATCGAAATCATTTGAGCGGCAATGCTTCCGAGCGCAGTACCCTCGGTTGGCCCTGCGTAAACAGGGAGACGGCAAGCTTCGGCGGTCAGCTCGTTTAAAAACTCGTTTTGACTACCTCCGCCGATAATATTCACACTGTCAAAAACAGTACCCGTGAGAGCTTCAAGGTCTTTAGCTGTATTTGCGTAAGACACGGCGAGAGAACGGAAGATACAACGAGCAAAATCGGCAATCGACTCAGGCACAGCCTGACCGTCCTCTTTGCAAGCGTCTCGAATAGCCTGAGTCATGCTCTCAGGAGCAGTAAAACGCTCATCATTTACATCAAAAATAGCGTAGCAGTTTGACTTTCGCGCCATAGTAACCAGCTCAGCATAGTCTATGCCATCGCCAATCTCCTTGCGAACACACTGCAAAAGCCAAAGCCCCGCAATGTTTTTGAGGTAGCGGTAACGATAGTTGTAACCACCCTCGTTGGTGATGTTTGCAACTCTGCTCGTCTCGCCTGTAATGGGGGAGAGACGCTCAACACCCATAAGACTCCAAGTGCCGCTGGAAATATACACACTGCAATCGGATTTTGTAGGCACGGCAAGAAATGCGCTTGCCGTATCGTGAGACGGCGGCATAATTACAGTGCTGTCAAACCCAACAGCTTTTTTCACATCATCGGTAAATCCGCCTAAAACAGTGCCTGCGGGAACAATTTCGCCGAAAATCTCACGCGGAAAACCGCAACGGCTGATAATATCATCATCCCATGTTTTTGTCTCTGCGTTTACGAGAGAACCTGTTGTTGCAATGGTATACTCATTTTTCATTACACCGCTGAGCCTGTAGTGTAAATAATCGGGCATCATTAAAAGATGTGCTGCAGATTTTAGAGCGGATTCGTTACCTTTTTTTATTGCCATGAGCTGATAGACGGTGTTTATCAGCATTTTTTGTATACCCGCGCGCTTATAAAGCTCCGATTCCGAAATAAACTTGCTGACCTCGATGTCCATGCCGTCAGTGCGGCTGTCACGATAAGCAGTCGTGGGCGCGACCAAATTGCCGTCTTTATCGGTAAGCACAAAGTCAACACCCCATGTATCGACCCCGACGCTGACAGGAATTTTCCCCACATCAGCACATTTTTTCAGTCCGATAATAATCTCAGAAAAAATTGCTTCAACGTCCCAATAAAGACTGCCGTCTTTTTCTTGCATTCCATTGGGAAAGCGGTGAATTTCTTCGAGAATCAACTTGCCGTCATCAAGCCACCCGAGGATATGCCGCCCCCCGGAGGCACCTATATCAATAGCCAGATGAGCTTTTATTGCCATAATAATGACCATTCCTTTCGAAAATCATAGTGAAACATACCCTTAAACGAACCCATGCTATAGTATCATAAAACACGGGGCTTGTGCAAGTACAAGATACACATATAATTGAAGAAAAAACTTGCAGCGATTTGGCATACATGGTACAGTATACAACATATAATGGGCGTATTTCGTACGTTCGTGTTACAAATTACACTAAGTACAAGAAATTTGAATAGGAGACCCCCAATGCAAAAAATGAAGGCATTAACTAAAGAATCAAATCTATATATGAAACTGGGCTTAGGTATCGCAGCACTATCACTTCTGGGAATGGTGACGATATTTGTTGTTGTAAACACAGCTGTGCGTACGGCAATATATGACAACGCGCTTACTGCTGTTGAGCGGGAAGCAACCATAAACGCACACATGCTCGACGATTGGTTTCGAGAAGCTGTGATAACCTTGGGGGGTCTTAATACGGCTTTAACGGCAATGTCAAGCGAAGATGACTTTGAATCAATTATCGTGCATATGGTGGAAGAAACAGATTTTATTACAAATATTTTTATCGGATTTGCAGACGGGCGTGTTATAAACGGGCTTCGCTGGGTTCCGTATGATAGTTGGAATCTTTTTGACCGCCCGTGGTATATCGCCGCAGTGGAAGCAGGCGCAGGTGAAATAGTCAGGCTGGACGCTTTCTGGGCGCACTCCAGTCAAACTGTAGCCATGGCAATAAGCGAGTGGTTGCCGGAACTTGGCGATTCGGGAGCGGTTGTCGGAGTTTCTATAGCCCTTGAATATTTTCTTGCCGGTGTCAACGAGTTAGACGTAGAGGGAGATGGCTACATGATTCTGGTCGGACCGGACAGAGGGATACTCGCTCACCCGAATCCTTACTACTCGCTCGGACCGGATTTTGAAATATACACGCTTTATGATATAGTCAACGGGCACGAGATTATTGCTTATCTTGAAGCCGGAACGTATATCGCGCGAATAGATGATGAAATAGTCGGCTCCGCTTACTTCATAGCCACCCATTTGAGCTCTGTTCCGTGGACGCTTATTACCATTATTCCGACTGAAGCAATAGACCGCCCGATTTTCCAAAGCCTTCTCGCAATAATGGCCGCGCTTGCCATCGTGTTTCTGGCGTTGTTTGCATTTATCATGTTTATTGCATCATCACTCATAAAAAGCGCAGAAACAAGCAGGGAAAAGGAGCTGAAAATAACAGAGAGATGGCTCGCAATCTATGCTGCCGCACCTATAGGTGTCTGTTTCTGGAATGAAAGTGTTGAAATGCTTGACTGTAACGAAGCTTTGTATAAAATGTTCGAGCTTAGCAGTTCTCAAGAATATATTGAACGAGCAAGCGAACTCTGGGCAGACTACCAACCCAGCGGGCTTCCGTCAGGTGAAGAAGCAGCGAAAAGCTTTGAAAAAGTAAGAGAAAAGGGTTACAACAGAGATATTTGGATGTGTAAAGACATACGCGGAAAAGAATTCCCCGTAGACATGAT
>Ga0209755_10001735_pt1 | contig 32673 bp, 26 predicted proteins | sample TergutCo191P1_FD_187301 | JGI IMG/M metagenome (GOLD analysis project Ga0209755, IMG submission 187301) | Cornitermes sp. P1 segment gut microbial communities from Petit-Saut dam, French Guiana - Co191P1 (SPAdes) (version 2) | ecosystem: Host-associated > Arthropoda: Insects > Digestive system... | reverse complement strand
GAATCACGGATACACGGTAATCGCGGACAATTGCTCTTTCGTCAACGTCAACGACGGCACCTGCGAGGGGCTTGATTACGGCGTTTCCTTTTCCGTGCAATTTCACCCCGAGGCCAGGGGAGGGCCGTTGGACACGGCTTTCCTGTTTGACCGCTTTATAGAAAGGATGGACGCTTATGCCGCTCGATAAAAAAATCAAAAAAGTATTGGTAATCGGTTCGGGGCCTATCGTCATTGGACAGGCCGCCGAATTTGACTATGCCGGCACGCAGGCCTGTCGTATGCTCCGCGAGGACGGCATCGAGATTGTTCTGGTCAACTCCAATCCCGCCACCATTATGACCGACAAAAATATGGCGGATAAAATTTACATCGAGCCGCTTACGCTTACCACCGTTAAGCGCATTATCGAAAAGGAATGCCCGGACAGCATTTTGTCTGGGCTTGGCGGACAGACCGGGCTTACCTTGTGCATGCAGCTTGCCAAGGAAGGCTATCTGGACAAAATGAACGTGCGGCTTTTGGGCTCCTCGCCGGAGGCAATCGACAAGGCGGAGGACAGAAAAATATTCAAGGAAACTATGCAGAGCATAGGCCAGCCCGTCATTCCTTCTGTCATTGCCACGGATGTCGAAACGGCGATTCGGTTCGCGGGCGAAATCGGGTATCCGATTATCGTGCGCCCCGCTTTTACGTTGGGCGGAAGCGGAGGCGGCATTGCCGACGACGAGACCATGCTTCGCGACATTGCCGAGAACGGGCTTTCCATGTCGCCCATTCACCAGATACTCGTGGAAAGATCCATTGCGGGCTGGAAGGAAATCGAGTTTGAGGTTATGCGCGATCGCGCGGGCAATACTATCACCGTTTGTTCCATGGAAAATTTCGATCCCGTTGGCGTGCATACAGGCGACAGCATAGTCATTGCGCCCACCGTTACGCTTGCCGACAGGGAATACCAAATGCTGCGTACCGCCGCCCTGGATATTATCAAGGAACTTGGCATCGAGGGCGGTTGCAATTGCCAGTTTGCGCTGCATCCGCACAGCTTCGAGTACGCCGTGATAGAAGTGAATCCCCGTGTTTCGCGTTCCTCGGCGCTGGCAAGCAAGGCGACGGGATACCCCATTGCAAAAGTTGCAACAAAAATTGCGATAGGGTATACGCTTGACGAAATTGTCAACGCCGTTACCGGTACGACCTTTGCGGCGTTCGAGCCGGCATTGGACTATGTGGCGGTAAAGCTGCCGAAATGGGCGTTCGACAAATTTGTCTATGCGCAGAAAACCTTGGGCACGCAGATGAAGGCAACCGGCGAGGTCATGGCGATTGCGGATACTTTCGAGGAGGCTCTTTTGAAGGCCGTGCGCGGTGCGGAAATCGGTCTTGATGGTCTTGATCTGCCGCGCCTTGCCGCAAAACCCGATTCGGAAATCCGAGAGCTTTTGAACAGCGTAACGGACGAGCGCCTGTTTGTGCTGTACGAGGCCATAAAGCGCGGCATTAGCGTGGACGAGCTGCATTTGATTACCAAGGTTGACCGCTGGTTTTTGCACGGCCTTGCCAACATTGCCGAAAGCGGCGAGTCGAAAAAACCGCTTGTTTACAAGATGGTTGACACCTGCGGCGGCGAATTCGAGGCGAAAACGCCGTATTTCTATTCGATCCAGAACGGCGAGGAAAACGAGGCATTGCCGTTCATCCAAAAAAGCGAGAAGCCCAGAATCGTCGTTCTGGGCAGCGGCCCGATACGGATAGGGCAGGGAATCGAATTTGACTATGCCTGTGTGCATTGCGTTTGGGCGCTTAAAGGCATGGGGTACGAAGTTATCGTTATCAACAACAATCCCGAAACCGTATCCACCGATTTCGATACCGCCGACAGATTGTACTTCGAGCCGCTGTGCATAGACGACGTGATGAGCGTGATCGAAATAGAAAAACCGATCGGCGTAATCGTTGCCTTTGGCGGCGGCACGGCTATCAAGCTGACAAAAAAACTGCATGAGCGTGGTGTGAACATCATTGGCACGTCCGCCGAAAGTATAGACATTTGCGAGGACAGGGAACGCTTCGACAATCTTCTGGAACGCCTTGAAGTAAAGCGACCGAAGGGCTGCGCGGTTATGACGCAGGAGGATGCGCTTCTGGCCGCCGAAAAGCTGGGCTATCCGGTGCTGATGCGCCCTTCCTACGTGCTTGGCGGGCAGAACATGATTATCGCGTTTTCGCCGGAGGATATCCGGGAATACATGGAAATCATTCTGCGGCAAAAGCAGGAAAGCCCGGTGCTGATCGACAAGTACTTGAGCGGGCTGGAGATCGAGGTGGATGCGATATGCGACGGTTCCCCGGATCTTGGTGGAGCGGGAGGCGTGCTGATCCCCGGCATAATGGAGCATATCGAGCGTGCCGGCGTTCATTCCGGCGATAGCATTGCCGTGTACCCTGCCCTGAACATAGACGACGCATTGGCCGAAAAGATTTTTGCGATTACCAAAAAACTCTGCATGGCCTTGAATGTCAGGGGGCTTGTAAACATTCAGTATGTCCTGCATGATGACGAAATTTTTGTTATCGAAGTTAATCCCCGTGCGTCGCGTACAGTTCCGTATATCAGCAAAGTTACCGGCGTTCCCATGTGCGAACTTGCGACAAAGCTTAGTGTCGCTTCTTCTTCCGGGGTAACGCTTTCTTCCCTGGGGTATTCGTCGGGAATCGCAAGGATACCTCCGTATGTTGCGGTCAAGGTGCCGGTTTTCTCCTTTCAGAAACTTGCCGGTTTGGACACGCATCTTGGCCCGGAGATGAAGTCCACGGGGGAGGTTCTGGGTCTTGGGAAAAATCTTGAAGAAGCTTTGTATAAAGGGCTTGTGGCCGCCGGGTACAAATTGAAGAAAAGCGGCGGCGTGCTTGTTACCGTTCGTGACAGCGACAAGGCGGAGATTGTCGGTATCGTTGAAAAATTTGCCGCCTGTGGGTTTTCATTTTACGCGACACGAGGCACCGCCAAATTTCTTGCCGAAAAAGGTTTTGCCGTTGAACAGGTGGAAAAGATCAGCGAGTGTCAGGAAGCCAACACCGCAAAGTTGCTTGAAAGCGGCAAGGTGAGTTACGTTGTTTCCACTTCCGAGAAGGGCAGGGATCCCGCACTGGACGGCATGGCGCTTCGTCGTAAAGCTTGTTCTCTTGGCATTCCCTGTCTTACCTCGCTCGACACGGCAAGCGCTTTGGCGGACAGTCTGCGTTCCGATTACAGCGAGATTAACACGGAACTTATTGACATTAACGCTTTGAGAAGCAAGCGTATGCAAGTGCCGTTCACGAAAATGCACGGTTGCGGAAACGACCACATTTACATAAACTGTTTCGATCTGAGTATCAATTCGCCGGAATCCTTGTGGGCGCTTCTGGCCGACAGGCATACCGGCGTGGGCGGCGAAGGGGTTGCGCTGATCCTGCGCTCCGACATAGCGGACGCAAAAATGCGAATCTTTAACGTTGACGGCAGCGAGGACAGTACGGGCGGCAACGCCATACGCTGTGTCGCGAAGTACCTTTATGACAATGGCATTGTGCGCAAACAACATATGCGAATAGAAACGCTCAGCGGTGTTAGGGATCTGCATCTTTCCACCAAAAATGGGCTTGTTTCGTCGGTCAAAGTGGACATGGGTCCCGCCGAACTGCGACCCGAGAAAATCCCCGTAAAGCTGGCTGGTGAAAACATTGTCGCAAGACCGGTAATGATTGGCGGCACCGAGTACGCCGTAACGTGTGTTTCCTTGGGTAGTCCCCATGCCGTGGTATTTGTCGAAAATATCGACACGTTTGATCTGCACGGAGTCGGGCCGTTGTTTGAAAACGATGCGCTGTTTCCGGAAAGGGTGAACGCCGAATTTGTCGAGGTCATGGGCAGGAACCATTTGAAAATGCGTATATGGGAACTCGGCTGCGGTGAGACACAGGCATGTGGCACGGGAGCCTGCGCCTCTGCCGTGGCGGCGGTTCTGAACGGGCATTGCGACAAGGATGCGGACATAAAAGTATGCCTTCCCGGTGGCGAGTTGGTTGTCAGGTATACCGATGAGACTGTTTACATGACGGGTAACTGTGTGAAGGTGTTTGATGGCGTTGTGGAGATTTAGGGCAATGAGTTTTTCCAGGTGAATTTGACGTTCAGGTGCTCGTCTTTGTCTATCACGGCCATGCATAATTGACTGTTTTTGCTTCCCATCGTCGGCTTTGACTTTGGGATTTATTCCTTATGCCTCTATACGGCTAGAATCAACAGCCTAGTTGCTTGGGGGTTTTTCTTAGCTCGCCTAGCCTGGTGTTTATAAGCGCTTCGATGTCGGTGAGGATGGCTTCCTTCCATTCCTTCTGAACGGGAGCTATCGCAAACAGGTCAACGGTGTCTTTTTCCAAGGCTCTGGCAATCCGCTCTATCATTTCTGGGGACGGGAAGTTTTTGCATACCTCGATCATCGCGATATGGTGGGTGCTTGTGTTCGCTCGCTCCGCAAGCTTGGGCTGGGTTAGTCCCAACTGGTTTCTGAAGGACTTTATATTGGCGGCCAAAAGTTTTCGTATATCGGTCATATATACCCAAAAGTTACTTTGAGCCATTTTAAGTACCCAACAGGTATTTACAATTACGCAAAAAGCATATATTATTACATTAGTTACCTATAGCATAATTTTGTGGATATTTACGAAGTTTTGAAGCAAACCAACCACGAAAAGCTGCAAAACACGTATTTGACGATTGCCTGCCCATAGGCAAGGCGGGTAATCGCGGACAAGGGGGCTTTCATGAAGAATAAACTCAAATTTTCCAAATTGGCTACCATGTTGATTGCGACAATCGGGCTTTTGGTGGTGGCCTGTACCAACCCGGCGGACAACGAGCCGCCTGCCCTGACGGGGACGGTGACTATAGAAGGAACCGCACAAGAGGGCCAGCAACTGACGGCAAATACGTCGCTTAACGGCAACGGGGTAATGACTTTTCAGTGGAGGCGGATAACGGAAACCGGCACCGTCGTCGTCGGCACGAACAGCAGCGCGTATACTTTGCAGGCGGACGACGTTGGCCACCACATTACCGTAACCGTAACCCGCGCCGATTACAGGGGCTACGTTACCAGCGTACAGATCGGCCCGGTTGCCCCGGCCTGTGCTGACTGCGGTGATCCCGACTGTGGGGGTGATTGCGCTGCGGTTGTACAGCCCTGCGAAAAGTGCGGTGCGGATCCATGCATATGCTATGAACCCAGTATACCAGTGGAGTTTATCGGCAGATGGTACATGGGAAACCAGGCATCCGCCCCGTTTATGTACGAGTTTACGATAGATGGCCGCATCATTACCCCGGCGGGCTATTTTGGGCGCGGCATATCGGTAAGCGGAAACACCATAACCGTTTACCAGAATGACACTGTGGTGGGGACCGCAAGCTTTACCTTTTTGGGCGGCCAATTGACGCTTTTCGACGTTGGAACATCGGGCTTGGTTCCAGGGGCGCATACCAGGCGCGATATTACGTTTACCACGGCAGCAAATGATAACTTAAACACGGACAGAATCAACTTTGCCTTTAGTTCCCCGGTCGCGGGGTTAAGGGCAGCCGAGATTTCTGTAATAGCTGGGACCGGTTCGGTCAAGGCGGGTGCCTTGACCGGCGACGGAACGGAATGGTCTCTGGCGCTTACCGTAGTGAACGCCGGGGACGTAACAATTTCGATTAACAGGCCCGGGATTGAAAGCAGGGGGAGATCAGTAGCGGTACACCCCGTTACTTGGGTCGCCACCGCCGACGATGTCATATCCACGACTGCCATAAACTTTGTTTTCGGCACCCCCGTTTCAGGGCTTACCGCAGACCACGTCATGGTTGCCAACCATACAGGCATAGCAACAAGGGGTGCCTTGACCGGCGGGGGCACATCGTGGTCATTGAATGTTACCGTTGCAATGGCCGGGGACGTATGGGTTTGGATTACCAAACCGGGAATAGAAAGCCGCACAAAACAGGTGGCGGTTGGAAATGCCCCAAGGGAAAACTTTACCATAGGCTTTGCGGACTTTCGGGACATGGCGCAGGACATCTTTATTGCCGGCCCAACCATATCCTTGGTAGGCACCTATCCGCATCCGGTTTCGGCGAACATCTCCGTGAGTACCCCCGAGCGATACGACGCCAATAGCATTAGATGGATTTTTCGCGGAACCCAAATTGTCGGGAGCATGGTTTCCGGTGATTACGGGGAAGTTCTTACCTTGGGCCCAAGAATCCACGGCAACCCGCTGGGGGAAGGGGAGCATTTTTTGACGGTGGAAGTTGGCGTAAACGAGGTGCCGTACAGCAGACGCATTACCTTTACGGTAGTGCGATAAACAGGGGGATGAAAAAATGAAAAATAGATTTGCGTTTTTGGGCGTACTTGCCGTAGGTTCTTTGCTGCTTTTACTTGGATGCCGAAGCCCGTTTGAACCGTATGACACATTTGAACTGCATGACACAACGGAAACAGAAGTAGGGATGGGTACCCTTTTGCTGTCGATTGGTAGGCAGGACGTGGGGCGGACGATTATGCCGGAAACCACGTTCGACGATTTTACCAAGTTTCGCCTTAGGTTTGTCGCCAATTCCGAAGGTAACATGGATTTTAGTAGAATCTGGACCAACAATGGAAATGCGTGCGATCTTGGCACGGTTACCGGTACGGTTGGTGTGCATGTGGGAAGCTGGGACTTGCATGTAACCGCATACTTGGCTGGCGACGACAGGGAAGAACCCCATGAGGCGGCAAGCGGCATTCTTGAAGGTATCAAAGTTGCTTTAGGGGAAACCGTTGACGGCAGTGTCAGGCTTCTTCCGATTACACAGGGCACCGGAACATTCGGTTGGGATATAAGCTTTCCTGAAAACGTTGTCAGGGTCGAGCTTGGCATAACGAATGTTTCCAATGCTGGCCTTTCCGGTGGGGCTGCGATAAATTTCGACGTTCCATCCGGCGGAACGCGATGGGCCAGCCGAACTGCGTTGCCTGCCGGCCGGTATCGCGTTACTTTCGCATTGACCAACGACCGCGAGGAAACGGCGGTGGCAAGCGAAATCCTGCACATCTACAGGAACATGGAAAGTAATTTTGACGCTACTTTTGAAGACCGGCAGTTTATCGTCTCGCTGCTGGATATTGTTCTGGACGCATGGAACGGTTCTGAATGGGACTTTGAGGGGAACGGAATCACGCCGGGGCATTTTGACCTTTTGGATATTAGGGGCGTATGTTTTGGCAATTTTGCCGATCTTGTCGGCCACTTCAATGATCTTACTTCCCCTGGTGCGGTTCCCGGCGATTTGGTCGGCTTGAAGGCTTTGGTCGATACCGCACTAATCATGGCTAGCAGGAATGCGAGTTTTCTTGTCGGCGGCAATAATCGCAGGACCGCTACCGTAACGGCCATTCGCGGATTTGCCGTGAACGGTTCCCCCGTAAGTTTTGACTGGCTGAATAACCATGGTACTTACGACTACGGTTTTGTGGTAGTTGCGGGCGTGGGTGTTCATAAAATAGAAATCGTCTTCGATGGCGCCGTCCATTACACCCTTGCCGAACAGCTTGCCAGACTGCGCCTATATGCGCGCAGTGGCGGCAGGTACGTTATTCACCTTGGCGGCGATGAAGACATTTCCCCTGCCCAATCGGCATTGCCTGGGTCGGTTTGGTGGGCCGATGGAGGCCGCCACATTTCGAATGACAATCGAGACAACATTACTATTACCCTTCGTGGTAGCGTACGGAGCGAAATCAGACTTTCGGCAAACGGAGCACTTTTCACTGTATTTTATGGCATTACCATCGTACTGGATGAAAACGTCTCGTTGATAGGACGTAATCAAAACAATGCCCTAATACACGTATTACAGGGCACCCTGATAATGAACGCTGGGGAAATCTCTGGCAATCGTCTTGGCGTATATGTTGAGTGGGGCACGTTTGCCATGCACGGCGGGGAAATCTCTGGCAATACTGGCGGCGGTGTGTATGTTAATAATGGCACGTTTGCCATGCACGGCGGGGAAATCTCTGGCAATACTGGCGGCGGTGTGAATGTTAATGGCACGTTTACCATGCACGGCGGGGAAATCTCTGGCAATACTTCCCACCGTCGGGGTGGCGGTGTGAATGTTAATGGCACGTTTACCATGCGCGGCGGGGAAATCTCTTCCAATCCTTCCGGTTCTTCCGTTGGGATGACGGAGGTGGATATTTCTGGCATGTTTAACATGCACGGCGGGGAAATCCTTTCGAGTGTTCTCATTTCCGGCACGTTTGTCATGCACGGCGGGGAAATCGGGCATGTTACCACTTACGGCACGTTCAACATGCACGGCGGGGAAATCTTGGGTGGAGGTGTCACTTTTGGCACATCTGACATGCACAATGGAATCATCGGTTGGGTATCGGTTCGCAGTGGCACGTTTAACATGCACAATGGAATCATCGGTGGGGTACGGAATGGACTCACTGGTGGGGTACGGGTTGATGGCACGTTTAACATGCACAATGGGATGGTCAATGGTCCGGTTACTATTTGGGGTGGCTTTTTTAATATGCACGGCGGAGAAATCTCTGACAGCAATCCGTTTTTGTACGTGGTGCGGGTCGAAAACGACGGCACCTTCCGCATGAGTAACGGAATTGTTCACGGTTTTTATGGTTTTCATGAAGACTGGTGGGATGCACTGGTGGCCTGGGGCACAGTCCAATATGGCCTTTTTGACCCTGTTACTGGCGAATTTACCCAATCTCAGCCAAGCGGCACTCTGATTTCCGGCAACCCCACCATTCATGTTATAAACGGTGTTTTACAGATTCCGCAAGGGAATAGCCTTGCCGCGCAACTTGCAAGGTTGCATTTTACTGCTCGCACTGGCGGCGAGTACACAATAGAATTAAGCGGCGATGAAGACATTACTCCTGTCCAAAGAACGTTACCTGGTTCGGGTTGGGACGATGATCGAAGCGATATTAGCATCACCCTTCGCGGTAGTACACGAAGCGAAATCAGGACCCCAACCGGCGGTGCTTTCTTTGCCATGACAGATTCCGGTGTTGTTAACCTTGTGCTGGAAGAAAACGTCGTGCTGGTGGGACTTAACTCTTACCTGGAAATAGATGCCGGAAGATCCCTGGTAATGAACGGCGGAAAAATGAATGCCGTTAGGGTTATTGTTGGCGGCACGTTTACCATGCATGGCGGGGAAATCTCTGGCAATACTGGCGGTGGTGTGGGTGTTCGGGGCGGCACGTTTACCATGCATGGCGGGGAAATCTCTGGCAATACTGGCGGTGGTGTGGGTGTTCGGGGCGGCACGTTTACCATGCATGGCGGGGAAATTTCCGGCAATACCGCTGATAGAGGCGGTGGCGTGTATGTTCAGTGGAATGGCACGTTTACCATGTATGGCGGGGAAATTTCCGGCAATACCGCTGATAGAGGCGGTGGCGTGGGTGTTCGGGACGGCACGTTTACCATGCATGGCGGGGAAATCTCCGGCAATACCGCTAGCTATGGCGGCGGTGTGAATGGCAGTAGGTTTTACATGCATGGCGGGGAAATCTCCGGCAATACCGCTGATAGTGGCGGTGGCGTGTTTGGCGGGTTCATCATGCATGGCGGGGAAATCTCCGGCAATACCGCTGATAGTGGCGGTGGCGTGTTTGGCACGTTTACCATGTATGGCGGGGAAATCTCCGGCAATACCGCTAGCTATGGCGGCGGTGTGAATGGCGGTGGTACCATGCATGGCGGGGAAATCTTCGGCAATATCGCTAGCTCTGGCGGCGGTGTGAATGGCAGTAGGTTTTACATGCATGGCGGGGAAATCTTCGGCAATACTGCTGATAGTGGCGGTGGCGTGCGAGTGAACGGCGGCAGGTTCACCATACATGGCGGAGAAATCTCTGGCAATACCGCTACTGAGGGTGGTGGCGTGTATGTTTGGATCCGTAATAATTGGGACTATTTTGCCATGCATGGTGGGGAAATCTTCGGCAATACTGCTTGTGTGGGCGGCGGTGTGCGTGTTTCCTTATTTACTGTGAGCGGCAGTAGAAATGCTCCCGTAATAAGACTAAACAACGGGGTTATCTACGGCGATGAGGCGGAATACGGAGTTCGCAGGAACACGCCTGGTAGTATTTACGGCTCCACTTGGAGGAATTATGTTGTTTTCATCGACAACGCTGGCAGTGTTGTTGGCAGTGATATTTCTTTAGTAGGTGAGATAGTAACAACCATACGGGTGGGGAACGGCCGGTTGGTGCCGTAACGAAGGAAAGAAAAACGTCCCGTAAGGGGCGGCACATTATAGTTACAAGGAGAACAACATGAAACACTTGCCAAAAGTAGGCACGGCCCTGTTGATCATGGGCATGACGGTTTTTGCGTCTTGCGAGAATGGCATGGAACCCACTGAGAGGCGAGAGCCAAGCTTCTTCAGCTATGACGATGACGCCGCATTGCGCGTGGATAATCGTACCAGCAGTCGGTTAATCGCGTTTAAGGGGACCGTGACCGAGGACACTTTGCTTGGCGGAATACCCGCTAACCGAAATAACCATGCGCTGTGGAGAAACCCGAGCCTGTTTCAAAGCTCGGGATCCTTTAGCGTTGTGCTTGTTACCGAGGCGGATTTCAACGCGAACAGGGACAGCCTTGGTATCTTGGATACACAGCCATTCGCGAGAATGTTTGCCTTTTACAACCATGGAACCGACAACCCCGTGCGCCATACGATATCGATAAGCTCGTTGCTGGGAGGTATGCATACGGTGGAGGCCATAAACAATACCAACCTTCATGCCGAACTTCGCATCGACAGTCGATACGGGCAAAGTATCGGCGTGGCGGCACATGGAGGAAGGACGCTTCTACCCTTTGGAGGAATTGGCAACACTTTTGTTTTTCCTGTATTTCAGGTTTTTCATCCCGTCCAGAATACGATTGTCGATTTTTTTCCTGTTTTTCCGCACAACCGAGCCCCGTTCTTTTTTAGCCGCGGTTTCGGTGCCACCGCAGAAACATGGATACTTAACGTGCAGGACGCTTGGAACGCCATAGACGGCACCGTAACCTTGGGGGCTGCATGGGTAACAATTCAGAACCAATCGACAATTTCGAGCGTTGAAGTGCTGGAAGGCACAGAACCGCAAAGGGACATGATGGGTACCTCGCTTTTTTCCCCTGGAACAAGACGGACATTTTCTTTTTCCATGGCTACTGACGTAGGTAACGCCGTGCTAAGCGAAAGAACCTTCCACAACCTGCATGTTGGTGCGGGCATGGGAACGGAGGTGCCTGTTAGGGCCGGAACGGCGGATGGCCCAACGTCGTTTACTTTGCTTACCGATATGCACTACACGATAACCGTTACCGGTAGTCACATCGATGGCAGTTTACAGGCTGTAATCGATCTTGAGAACGCTTTGCAAATTACGCTTGATGATTTTTAGAACGCTGTTTTAACCTTGTTAAGGAGGATAGCATGAAAGGTTTGTCAATAATTGGCGTGGCTGCACTGGTCATATTAACTGCGGTTTTTATTTCCTGCCCAAGTCAGCTCTATCTCGATGATCCTGAGGGATCACTTCCGTCGAGCGTAAAATTTGATAACAGCAGAAACCAGTTTCTGGTAACGGTACACACTGCCCAGCATAGGATAGACGCAAATGAAATAGCGAACGTCAGTGGCGGGCAAATTTCAGGGGAAATTCCTTGGACCCAAAGTCCGCCGCAGGGAACCGATTTTTGGCCCAGGTATCATTTCACCGTAGAAAACAGGGAGTTCCACTATGATGCCGGCGCAGTTTCGGTAGTGATTCCGGATGGCGGAAGGGCAACCGCGCATATTCTTACGCCTGCGGAACTTGGTCTTTTGCCCGATACCATCCTTTGCGATGGTGTCTATCTTCGCATAACCAACAGTAGCTTCTCGATTATGGGGTTTCTGCAGGGCAACACGCCTGTCGCGTCGGAGTGTGGGCAGGAAAGGATAAACGGTGGGGGCGATTATTGGGCATGGTGGAGAATTAACCCAGGCGAGGCCTCGAACTATCGGATTGCGGCAGGGCCAACTGCCACCATGCAATTCCCGTCCGACATGGTTTTTGAGAGCGGGCACATCTACATTTTTGAATTTGACGGCACCGATATTAACCTTATAAGGAAAGTACCGATTACCCTGGAAAGCGCATTAGGTGCCACTGATTCTGATCCCCCGATTTCGGATCCTCCTGTTTCGGCTCCCCCTGTTCCTGAAATACCCCTTGTTACACAATTGTCGTTGCTACGGTCTAATGCCCAAAGCGACGGTGAGTATTTTTTTGTAGTTACCAGAAATGAAAGTATAGGCCCACATGCGCTTTCATTTGGCGGCAGGAACAATATTACCATAACCTTGAAAGGTATTGATTCCCCCAGAATTGTTAGCCTTTCTTCCAACGGATCCCTTTTTACGATAGGTTCTGGCGTTACTCTGGTAATTGATGACAACATCACCCTGCAAGGTAGATCTGGCAACGCTGGCAATAATTTGGTACAGGTGAACAGCGGTGGTACATTAGTTATGAATGCGGGGGCTAGAATCACCAGCAATAGTGGTGGTGGCGTGAATGTGGATGGCATGTTTATCATGTATGGTGGGGCCGTCTCTGGTAATCACGCTGGCACTGGTGCAGGCGGTTATGCTGGTACCGCTGGTACTGCTGGTCCTGGTGGTTTGAGTGGTCGGAACAACGGCACACCAACCGCTAACGGCGGTCGCGGCGGTAATGGCGGTGGCAGTACTGGTCGCACTGGCGGTGTAAATATAAGTGTGTATGGTACGTTCATAATGCATGGTGGGCAGATTTATAACAATAGAGGAGGGACTGGCATCGGTGGTGCAGGTGGCGATGGTGGCTCTCGTGGCCCTGGCGGTACCAATCGTCCCGGTAACAACGGAGGAAATGGCCGCCCTGGTTACCCCTCTGGGGGTATTGGAGGCACTGGAGGTGTGAACGTGGACGGCACGTTTAGAATGTACGGTGGGCTAATCCATGGCAATCGCGGCGGCGGCGGTGGTGGCGGTGGTGGTGGCGGCGGCGGCGGCGGCGGTGGCGGACGCTGGGTCGTACTCCGAGGCGGCGGTGACGGTGGTAACGGCGGCCGTGGCGGTGATGGCGCTCGTGGTGGCGTCGGTGGTGTACGAGGTGTGGTTAGAATGAATGGTGGTGAAATTTTTGGCAATATCGGTGGTAATGGCGGCAGTGGCGGCAGTGGCGGACGTGGTGGCAATGGCGGTCTTAGCCGTACTTATCACAATGGTGCCCCTGGCCATGCTGGAGCCGATGGTCGCACTGGTGCCCTTGGTGACGGCGGCAACCGTTAGAAACACAGTTTTCTTGTAGTAACATTTGGTACTGTAGTAGGAAGCGGGAAATCGGGGAGTGCCTTGCGAGAGGGGTCGTGGATCTATGCAACCTGCGGGTCGGGTACGACGACTTCAGAAAATACGACATCGAAAACATGCGGGCGGAACCGGTTCTGTACCAAAGCGGATACCTGACCATAGCCGACTACGACGAGGATTTCAACCAGTTCGTTCTTGACTACCCAAACGAGGAGGTCCGCACGTCGTTTGCAAAGTCGTTGCTGGAGCAGTGCTTTCGTCCCTCCCTGGAGGCTTCCAATTCAAGCTAAAGGGCACGGCCGGGGAAGCGTTGGCGCAGATAGACACGAAAGACTGCCTTGGGCCGGAAGCGGGAAAACGCTGTTCAGGGTCGGGGTTTCGTTCGACCTCGAAAAACGCAACATAGGCGAGTGGTTAACCATGGGCTCCTGAGTCCGTTTCCTATTTTTTTCCAGGCTGAGGCCCTTACATTTTCCTGGTTGAAACCGTCATATTTTCCAGATTGAAACCTTTACTTTTTCCAGGTTGTAGGTTATCCTTTTAGGCAGGATGAGTGCGTACCTTGGGCGTTTTGTCGACGTTACCCTGCAAAAACGGCTTCTGGACGCGGGCGCGGTTTTGATACAGGGCGCAAAGGGCTGCGGAAAGACGGAAACCGCCGGCCGGGCCGCCCAAAGCGTTACGCGGCTCGACGTTGACGACGAGGCGCGGGTTCGCATGGAGCTTGATCCCAGGTCGGTGCTGGACGGTGCCGTTCCCAGGCTTCTGGACGAATGGCAGGAGTACCCGCAGATATGGAACTACGTCCGGCGCGAGGTGGATGACCGCAGGAAAAAGGGGCAGTTTATCCTTACCGGTTCGGCAAACCCGGAGGAACGGGCCAGGCTCCATTCCGGTGCGGGGCGTTTTTCCGTCATTAAAATGCGCCCAATGTCCCTGCACGAAAGGGGCTGGTCAACCGGCCAGGTTTCCCTTTCGGCCCTGGTCAAAGGCCAGGTTCCAAAGTCCGAGCCCGTGGACTTTAGCCTGGACAGCTTTGTCGAAAAGCTTACCCTGGGGGGATGGCCCGGTCTTTTGGGGGCCGGCGGGCGGGAGGCCCTGCGCTTCGTTCAGGACTATATCACGCTGCTGGCGGAAATTGACATAAGCCGGGTGGCCGACAAGAAAAGGGATCCACGCAAGGTCACGCGGCTTTTGCAGTCCCTGGCAAGAAACATAGCCACGGAGGCCTCCGTGACGACGCTGGCCAGGGACACCGCCGGTTCCGGGGCAAGGATAAGCGACGAAACCATTGTCGAGTACCTTGACGCGCTTGAACGCCTTATGGCCCTGGAGCAGCTTCCGGCGTGGACTACCCACATCCGCTCGTCCGACACGCTTCGCAAGGCTCCCAAGCATCATTTCGTGGATCCCTCCCTTGCCATAGGCGCTTTGGGCCTTTCCCCCGACAAACTGCTCGCGGATCTGAACTACGTGGGCTTTCTTTTCGAGTCCCTGGTAATCCGGGATCTGCGGATCTATGCGGAGCTGAACGATGGCAGGGTTTTCCATTACCGCGATTCCCGTAACATGAAAATAGATGCCGTGATAGAATACCCGGACAGCACCTGGGCGGCCTTCGAGGTAAAAATGGGTTTCAGCGCCCAGGACGAAGCCGCGGCCAATTTGGCCAAGTTCGCCGACAAGATAGACTGGGAAAAGGCGGGTGCCCCGGCGGCCCTTACCGTGGTTACCGCCAACGGTTTCGCCTGTCGCCGTAAGGACGGGATCAACGTCGTTCCCCTGGCGGTTTTGACGGCATGATCGGCCCGGCGGAATTGCCGCGGCTTCCATCTTTCGGCGTGTAGGCATTATGCCCTTGGCGACCTTGACAAAGCGCGGGCAAAACGTATATTAGTAAAATACGGCGTTGAATTCGCTGAAGCCGCTTAGGAGGGCAAAAATGCAGAACAATAAGAGAGTGGTTACCGTTATTCCGGGGGACGGCATAGGGCCGGAATGCGTCAATTCCGCGATGCAGATAATTGCCGCCGCCGGCGTCAATATAGAGTGGGAGGAACGTCATGCGGGCGCGAGTGTCTTTAAGCAGGGCATTCCGTCGGGCGTTCCAGCCGATACGATAGAATCCATCAAAAAGACCCGCGTGGTTTTAAAGGGTCCGCTGGAAACGCCGGTGGGTTTCGGGCAGAAAAGCGCGAACGTAACATTGCGAAAACTCTTCGAGACCTATGCGAACATTCGCCCCGTGCGGGAGTTTCCGGGTGTCACGACTCCCTACAGCGGGCGCGGGATAGACCTGGTAGTGGTCAGGGAGAACGTGGAGGATCTGTACGCCGGAATCGAGCACATGCAGACTCCCGGGGTGGCGCAATGCCTTAAACTGATCTCGCGCAAGGGCTGCGAAAAGATAGTCCGCACGGCCTTCGAATTCGCCAGGGCCGAGGGCAGAAAGTCCGTTGCCTGCGCCACGAAAGCCAACATAATGAAACTTACCGAGGGCCTCCTCAAAAAAACGTTCGAGGAGATTGCCCCGGAGTATCCCGACCTGGAATCCTGGCACGTAATTATCGACAACTGCGCGCATCAGTTGGTCAAGAAACCCGAGCAGTACGACGTAATCGTCACCACCAACATGAACGGCGACATTATCAGCGACCTTACCTCGGGGCTGGTGGGCGGCCTGGGTTTCGCGCCGACCGCGAACCTGGGCAACGACGTGGCCATTTTCGAGGCCGTTCACGGTTCCGCGCCGAAATACGCCGGCAAGGACGTGATTAACCCCACTGCGGTGATTCTTTCCGCCGTGATGATGCTTAGGCATATCGGCGAATTTGACGCGGCGGCATCGATAGAGAATGCGGTCATGGTCACGATCGAGGAGGGCAAGGCCCAAACCGGCGACATAGCCGGCTACGACAAAGGGACCCCGACAAGCGTATATACCAAGACGATTATCGAAAACTTGGGGCGGAAACCCGCAAAATGGCGGGCCAGGGATTATCAGGCGATCAAGATGCCGAATGTACCCGGCGATCCCACTTTTGTCACGGCCAAATCAAGGCGCGTCATAGGCGCGGATATCTTTGTCGAATGGCAGAAGGATGCCGAATCCCTTGGGCTTAGCTTGGACAAAATCGCTGAAACCTCCGATTTCCGCCTCAAGATGATTTCAAACCGGGGCACTAAGGTCTATCCCTTGGGCGACGCTTTTCCCGACTGCGTAGACCACTGGCGTTGCCGCTTCGTTCTGCGGGACGCGAAGGCCGGTGCGTCGCCCGAACAGGTTATGGAGCTGCTGACCAGGGTTTCCTCCGTTCACCAATGGATGCATGTGGAAAAGTTATTGGAATTGGATGGCGAACCTGGCTACACTATGGCTCAGGGCGAGGATTGATGGGGCAACCGGATCGGCGGTTACCAGTACCCGGGAATTCGTGGGCGCCATTGCCGAAAGGCTGTGACGGATATAGCAACAACATTTTTTTGGAGGCAGGTTTATGAGGATGGACACAAAAGCCAGAGGCAAGATTGCGCTTCTTTGCGCGGTGGTTTTTCTGGGGATCGGGGTTCCCGCTTTTTCGCAGGACACGCCGGATCTGGACAGTCTTACGCTGGCTATGGACGCATTCGCGGGGGGCATGGCCAGGGCCCTGCCGTTTAACGCCAGCATGGGGCTTAACTGGTCCGATGCCTATATCGGGAAGCTTTTTCCTAGTAACCCGCCCCATTTTGGCATAGGCTTTGCGGGTGGCTTTACCATGATGGGTCTGGAGCCAATAGAGAGGCTTCTGAATGAATTCGATGCGGAGCTACCAGACGATCTGCCCTTTATGGGGCTTCCCATTCCAGGGATGATGGCGGAAATACGTCTTGGCGGCTTGTTCCTGCCCTTCGACCTGGGCTTTAAGCTCGGCTTCCTGCCCGCCGGCGTTACCGCCTTGTTGGGCGAAGCCCTGGAGCTGGATTACTTTGTTGTCGGCGGCGACTTCCGCTACGCGCTTGTCGAGGCCGGCCGAATCGTACCTGCCGTTTCCCTAGGGGTGGGGTTTACGCATCTGCGAGGCGGGATTGGGGTAAACGTGGGAACCATCCCGATTGATTTCCCCTATACCAACCCGCTTACCGGAGCCAGTGAGACCGGAACCTTGACCGTCCACGATCCGACGATGGGCCTTAACTGGTCGACGAACGTCCTGGACTTTAAGGTGCAGGTGTCGAGGCCGCTTTTCATTATCACGCCTTATATTGGGCTGGGGGCAAGCCACGGGTGGTCCAGGGTGTCATACGGCGCGGGCATGGCTCGTCTTAGCGTCGACGCGGGCGGTCAGACCCTGGATGACATAAGACAGACTTTTGCCGATGTTGGGATAGACATCCTGGACGACGGTTTTTTCTCCGAGGTAAGCGTCCGTGGTTGGAGCTTCCGCGCCTTTGGCGGGATTTCGCTCAACCTCTCGGTTCTAAGGCTTGACTTTACCGGGATGTACAACTTTAGGGACGGGGGCTTCGGTACCACGGTGGGTTTCCGTTTCCAGTTGTAGGGTAGTGATGACGACCCCCTGGGATCGCCGGGCTCTTGCCAGGCGATCCCGGGGGGCTTTCCTCTAGGCCGGCTTCGAGTTGACCAGGGTGATATTGGCCCCTACCTGGTACTTCGCCTGGGGATTGTCGGGGTTTATAACCTTGCCCGAGGCGTTAAACCCTACCGATCCGGTGCTGAACTCCTTGGGGGTCGCGTACATCCTTCCCCATTCCTTGCCCTGCGCGTCCAGGAACACCAGCGTCAATGCGCCCGGGGCTTTTTCGTCCCTAAATCCGCCTTTCTTTTCCTCCGCCATTTTCCAATCCTCCTGATAAAAATATATGGTTCCCTGGTTCAGCGCGACATGTCCCGAAGGCTTATCTCGGGATGATGGTACCGCGCGACGCGGGAATTCAGCCGCCCAAAGTGAATCGCCCTTTTGGGGCACCAGTTAAGGCATCCCTGGCAATGTTCGCATCTTGCGGAAAACACCGGTCGTCCGTCCCGCATGGAAACGGCCGAAACGGGACACACCTTTTCGCAAATGCCGCAACCGTCGCAGTCGCCGCCTACCCGGTAGCGTTTGTAAAAAATCTTTACGCCCAGCGAAAACAACAGCCAGATAAAAGCCGAAACGGGGCGAAATGTGTAGACGCGGTTTACGCGCCGTTCCATAACGCAACGGGCGGCTTCTTCCGTTGCCTTTCTCTGCATTTCCAGCCGCCGCCGCTCCGTTTCCTTTTTCGGCGGGCCGAAGATGGCGATGTAGTTTTCCACGGCCGGAATAAGCCCAAAGTAAAGCGCGCCTATGCCTTTTCGTTTAAGAATGCGGCTTAGCGAGGCCGCCGTCCCCCCCGGCGTTGATCCATTGGTAACGAAGGCTGCCAGGTAGGGCGTTTTGAACATCGCGTTCATGACGAAGCGCCGAACCGCGAGCGGCAACCCGAAGGCGTAGGACGGGAAAACCAGGACGACCGCGTCCGCCTGAACCACCGGTTTGTCCTTCCATGCCTCCGGCCCTATGTTGACCAAGGCTGACTCGCCGCCGATTGCCTGCGCAATCCTTCTGGCCGACCAAAGGCTGTTTCCCGTACCGCTGAAATAGTATATCTTCGTCACGCCCTCACCTCTGCCCCTTCATGCTACAACAATTCGCCAGTTTCTGCTATAGTGTACAGTAGTTGTGTGGTACGGATAAACACGTCAGTTTTTAAGGAGAGACAATGGAAGCCCTGAAGAAAAACCCCTCGTGGAAAGGCCGGCGCGGGCCGGTGGTGTTGGTAATCATGGACGGCGTAGGCTATGGCAAGTACAGGGAGGGCGACGCGGTCGCCGATTCCAAGATGTACAACCTGGAGGCGATAAAGGCGAAAAGCCCGCACGCCAGACTGAAGGCCCACGGCAAGGCGGTGGGGCTTCCATCCGACGACGACATGGGAAACAGCGAGGTCGGGCACAACGCCATGGGCTGCGGCCGGGTCTTCAACCAGGGCGCGGCATTGGTGTCGAAATCCATCGAGACCGGGGCCCTGTTCCAGGGCGCGGCCTGGAAAGAGGTCGTTTCCAACGTGAAAACCGGCGCGGGCGGGCGGGAGCCGACCCTGCATTTTATCGGGCTGTTTTCCGACGGCAACGTCCACAGCCACCTGGACCACCTGAAGGCGATGATCGCCAGGGCCAGGGACGAAGGAGTCAAGCGGGTGCGCGTCCACGTCCTTTTCGACGGGCGGGACGTCGGCGAGACCAGTGCCCTGGAATATCTCGATCCCTTCGAGGCTTTTCTGAAGGAGACAAGCGGCGCCGGCTTCGACGCGAAGATAGGCTCCGGCGGCGGGCGCATGTGGATTACCATGGATCGCTACGGTGCGGACTGGTCCATGGTCGACCGCGGCTGGCAAACCCATGTGCTGGGAACGGCCAGGCAGTTCGGCTCGGCGCGTGAGGCGGTGGAAACATACAGGAAGGAAATTCCCGGGATTATCGACCAGGATTTGAAGGAATTCGTCGTGGCCGAAGGCGGAAAGCCCGTCGGCACAATCGAGGACGGCGATTCGGTGGTGTACTTCAACTTCCGGGGCGACCGAGCCCTGGAAATGACCGCGGCCTTCGAGGACGACGACTTCACCCACTTCGACCGGGTGCGCCGGCCCAGGGTCTGCTACGCCGGAATGATGGAATACGACGGCGATCTGCACGTTCCCGCCCGCTACCTCGTAAGCCCCCCTTCGATCGACCGCACCATGGGCGAATACCTGGCGGCCACCGGGGTGCGAACCCTGGCGATCTCCGAGACGCAGAAGTTCGGGCACGTCACCTATTTCTTCAACGGCAACCGCACCGGCAAGTTCGACGAGAAGCTGGAGGACTACGTGGAGATAAAAAGCGACGTGGTGCCCTTCGAGCAGCGCCCCTGGATGAAGTGTGCGGACATTACCGACCGGGTTATCGAGGCCGTCGGCTCCGGCAAGTACGATTTTATCCGGCTGAACTATCCCAACGGCGACATGGTTGGGCATACCGGCATCTACCAGGCGGTGGTCTGTTCCATGGAGGCCATGGACATCCAGCTTGGCAGGCTGCTGAAGGCCGTCAACGAGGCCGGCGCGGTGATGCTGATAACCGCCGACCACGGCAACAGCGACGACATGTTCGAACACGAAAAGAAAACCGGCGCGGTATCGCTGAAACCCGACGGCAGCCCCAAGGCCAAGACCAGCCACAGCCTTAACCCCGTTCCCTGCATCGTCTACGATCCGGAACACAAGGGCGAGTACCCCAACACGCCTGGGGAGGGCTCCCTGAATGAAGGCTTGGGGATCAGCTCGGTCGCGGCGACCTGTATGCAGCTTCTGGGCTACGTCCCTCCGGAGGGTTACGACGCTTCCGTTCTGAAAATGTAGGGAGGCCGCTTGAGGGACAGGGGGCGACAGCCGGTTCCGGCGAATTTCAGGAAGCAGGGCTACTGGCTGGAGCTGGCGGACGACGACGCGCTTACGGCCTGGGTCCTGTTGCGGGGCGGTCGTTTCCTGCACTGCGGGTATTTCTGCCACCAGGCGGTGGAAAAGGCGTTCAAGGCGGTGATTGCCGGAAGGACCGGCAGGGTGCCGCCGCGAATCCACGAGCTTCCGCGCCTGGGCAAAATAGGCGGGTTCTGGGATCTTATGTCGGACGCGCAGAGGGAGGCGGTGGACCATCTTGTGCCGCTTCAGCTTGAGGGCCGCTATCCGGCGTACAAGGAGCAGATTTCCAGGGCGCTGACGCGGGATTTCTGCGCCGCCCTGCTTAAGGACACGGAGGATTTGCTGTGCTGGACAAGGAAGCTGTTAGGGACATCGCCGCAAGATACGCCGGGGAAGTAAGGAAGATTCTTTCCCCGGACGCGGTTCTTATTTTCGGCTCCCACATAAACGGCAACCCGACCGAGTACAGCGATATTGACATCGCGATTGTCTGCAACGGTTTCGCCGGCGACTGGTACGAGACGACCATAGCCCTTGCCCGGCTTGCCCGGGAATTCAGCTTTGACATCGAGCCGCACCTGCTGGACGAAAACCGCGACGACAGCGGTTTCGTGGAGCATATCCTGAGGACGGGCGAGCGGATCTAGCTACGCTTGGCGGGCAGATACCGGCGGAGCTTTTCCAGGACCTGCGCGAAGTCCAGCGGCTTTCCCAGGTGATCGTTCATTCCGTTGGACAGGCAGTCGTCTATGTCCTCCTGGAACGCGTTGGCCGTCATCGCCACGATGGGGATGGTTTTAGCCTTTTCCGTGCCAAGCTTTCGTATGCGGCGAGTGGCGGCTATCCCGTTCAGCTTGGGCATCTGCAGATCCATGAAAATCATGTCGTAGCGATCCGGCGATTCGGAGAACATCCGCAGCGCCTGTTTCCCGTCCTCCGCGCAATCCACCGTGATTCCCGTCGGCTCCAGCAGAGATACCACTATCTCGCGGTTGATGTCCACGTCCTCCGCCAGAAGAACGGTATGGCCCGCGAAACAGCCCGGATCCAGATCCCCGGGCGGCAGATCCCGGCCGGCGGCGTCCTCGACCGCGTCCCCCGTCTCGAAGGGCAGCGTGAACACAAACCTGGAACCCTTGCCCCGTTCCGATTCCGCACGAATCGTCCCGCCCATCATCTCCACGATCCGTTTCGAGATCGCAAGGCCCAGTCCCGTACCCCCGAATTTGTGCGGCGTGTCGGCCTCGGCCTGCTCGAACGCGCGGAAGATGCGGGAAATGTGCTCCGGCGATATGCCTATGCCGGTGTCCGTGACCTCCACGAGCAGAACGTTGCCGCGATCCGGCATAAGGCTTACCCGCAGGCTTGCCGTGCCGCCCGCCGGCGTGAATTTGACGGCGTTGACCAGAAGGTTGGTCAAAACCTGGGACAGGCGCAGCTCGTCGCCGATTATGAACCTTGGGATTGCCTCGTCCATGTAAACCCCAAGGCTTAGGCCCTTTTCCTCGATTTGGACGCTGAGCACGCTGGTAACGTCCCTTACCATCTTTTCGACGTCAAAGGAATGGGAGTGCAGCTCGAACTTGTCCGCCTCGATTTTGGACATGTCCAGGATTTGGTTGATGATGCCAAGCAGGTAGCTTGCGGCCCCCTCGATCTTGCCCAGGCAGTAGTCCTTCCGTTCAATGTCGCCGGAATTCTTGGCAATGGCCACCATCCCGGTTATCGCGTTCATCGGCGTTCTTATCTCGTGGCTCATGTTGGAAAGGAAGCTGCTCTTTGCGCTGTTGGCCACGTGCTCCCTCTCGAAGGCGTCCTCCAGCTTGGCCAGCATCTCCTTCTGCTCGCGCATGTCCCTCACGTAGGCAATCACGACGTTCTTGTCCCCAAGGTACACGCGCTCAAGATTCACCTCGCAGGGGATAGGCGTCTTGTCAAGGGTTTGGTGCATCCACTCGAAATGCGACCGTCCCGTGGCGAACGCTAGCTTAAGCCTTTGGGGCACCTTTTCCCGCGAAAGAAAGCCGTCGGGCTGGCGCTCGGGGGAAAGTTCGTAGAACCTGTCGATGTACGTCTGCTTGTCGGTCAGGCCGAACAGGTTCGCCGCCCCCTGGTTCGTTTCCATGATGCCGCCGTCCTCGTCAAAGATGGCGCAGAGCATGGGCGAGGCGTCCAGCATGGCCAGAAGCCTTTGCCGCGCGACGTCCTGGATTTCCTTGAGCTTCAGATGCTCGCGCAGATCCCTGCCATAGGCGATGATAAGGCTTTTCCCGTCCAGCGTGACGGGCACAAGCGAGATCTCCGTGGGGCGGGGATCCCCGTCCAGGGTTTGGTGCATCCATAAGGGATAGATAAACTTTTTGCCGTCCCTGATGATCTTCCTTATGTTGCTTAGGATTATCTGCTGGGAATTGGTGCCGTCGGGCTGGTACCTCGGCGAAAGCCTGGGGAAACTGTCTATGTATTCCTGTTTGTCGGCGAACCCGAACAAATCCGCCGCCCCCTGGTTCGCCTCCAGGATCTTGCCGTTCTGGTCGAAGACGGCGCAGAGCATGGGGGTGGCGTCCAGCATGGCCTGAAGCCTTTGCCGGACGGCGTCCTGCATTTCCTTAAGCCTTATGTGTTCCCGCAGGTCCCTGGCGTAGGCAAGGACAAGGTCCTTTCCCTCCAGCCTGAGCGGCATTAGGGTGACTTCCGTGGGGCGGGGATCCCCGTCCAGGGTTTGGTGCATCCAGAACCGGTCAACGTGCTTTTTTCCGGTTCTCCTGATGTTCTCGACGTTGCTGAAGACTATCTCCCGGGAGTTTTCGCCGTTGGGCTGGAATTCCGGTACGAGCCTGAAAAAATTGTCGATGTACTCCTGCCTGTCGGCAAACCCGAACAGATCCGCCGCCGCCTGGTTTGCCTCCAGGACCCTGCAGTCCTTGTCAAAGACGGCGCAGAGCAGGGGCGAAGCGTCCAGCATGGCCTGGAGCCTTTGCCTAAGGTTGCGCTCCGCCCTCATCTGCCTGGCAAGCTCGAAGTCCCCGTCCGTTTCGCGCATGTATATCATGATGGCGAAATCGCCGCGGTACTTGATTCGCACCCCGGTGACCTCGCAGGTAAACTCCCTACCGGACTTGGACTTGGCGGTCCACTGGCATTTCACAATGCCCTGCCGCATCACCGCCATAAGCTGCTTTGCGGCATACTCCGTCGAAAGCTCGCCGTTAGGCTGGTACTCCGGCGCGTTCGTCGTCATGGTCGATCTGTTCATCTCGCCTTTAGAGTCCATCTCGAACATGGTGACGACGTGCTGGTTGCAGTCTATCACGTCAAAGTTGCTGTCGTAAAAATAGCAGCCGATGGGCGCGGAATCCATCATGACATGGACATGGTCGCCGGCGGGGCTCGCGGCAGCCTGCGGCGGGGCGGTGTCTTCCTGGAAGCGCTCCGAGACGAAGGAACAGACGACTTTCTCGTTCAGGTATTCCGCCGCGTAAAGATCCACTCGGCAGTCCACGTGGCGGCCGGACTTTCTCTTGTGCAGCCAGTCGAAGGAGGCGGCCCCGTGCGCGAAGGCATGGCTTATCCATTCCTGTATGCCGGACTTGGAGGGCCTGCCGTCGGGCTGGTACTTGGGCGAAAGCTCGTCGAAGGTCCTGTGGAACGCCTCTTTGGAGCGGATCCCGAAAAAACCTAGGGTGGCAAGGCTTACGTCGATGATTTTTCCGCTCGTGTCCCACAGGTACAGGCACCGGTCGCCAAAGTTAAGCATTTCCTGTATTTGGGCTTCGGGAACGGGTATTTTTACAGGCTGGCCAGCGTTATTTTCCATAGTTATGGCTCGAGACCCTTTTGACACGGCTACACTTTGTATTGTAATATTTTTGGGTACAAATGGCAAGCGTTGGATAAGCGCGAATGTCCCCCCTCTCTTCCCCTGTCGTTTTCCCCCGTGCTATACTAAGGCCATGCATCCGGCAATCAAAACCCTGCAGGGGCGCGGCTTTTTTAAGCAGTGCACCAACATCGACGGCCTTTCCAGACAGATGGAGGAAGGCCCGGTTACGTTTTACGTGGGCTGCGACCCCACGGGGAAAAGCCTGCACATCGGGCACATGGTTCCCTTTTTCGCCTACCGCCACCTGCGCCAGGCCGGGCACAGGGGTCTTGCCCTGATCGGCGGGGGAACGGCCCGTATCGGCGACCCGTCCGGCAAGACCGAACTAAGGAAAATGCTCAGCTACGAGGCTCTGGACGCGAACGCCGCCGCCATCGCCGCCCAGCTTGACCGTTTTATCGGTTTCGACGGCGACACCGCCCGCGCGGTGAACAACAAGGACTGGCTTTCCGACCTTAACTACATCGACTTTCTGCGCGACATAGGCAGCCACTTCTCGGTGAACCGGATGCTGACCTTCGAGGCGTACAAGGCGCGGCTGGAGACCGGGCTTTCGTTTATCGAGTTTAACTACCAGCTTCTGCAGAGCTACGACTTTCTGGAGCTATACCGTCGCCACGGTTGTCGCCTGCAGATCGGCGGCGACGACCAGTGGGGCAACATAGTCGCCGGCGTGGAGCTTGTCCGGCGCATCGAGGGCGCGGAGGTCTTCGGCATGACCTTTCCCCTGGTTACCACCGCCGACGGCAAGAAGATGGGCAAGACCGAGAAGGGCGCGCTTTTTCTGGATCCGGGGATCACCGCCCCCTACGATTTTTTCCAGTACTGGCGCAACGTGCAGGACGCGGACATCCTGCGCTTCCTGCTGATGTTTACGTTTTTGCCCGTGGACGAGTGCAACGCCCTGGTCGCGCCGGGGAAAAACCCCAACGAGGCAAAGGAACGCCTTGCCTGGGAGGTAACCACGGCCATCCATGGCAGGGAGGAGGCGGATAAGGCCCTTGCCGGCGCGAAGGCGGCATTCGGCGGGGCCGGGGACAAATCGGCGATGCCGCAGGCCAGGCTTGCCCGGGGGAAATTCGAGGCGGGCTACAACGTGGTGGATCTCTTTTGCGACGCCGGCCTGGTTCCCAGCAAAAGCGAGGCCAGACGCCTGGTTCAGCAGGGCGGGGCTTTCGTGTCCGCGAACGGCGGCGAGCTTGCGGCGATTGCGGACCTTGGCGCGGCAGTCGGCGCGGAGGCCCTGAACGCGGAAGGCGAGCTGGTTCTGCGTGCGGGGAAGAAACGGTATTGCATGGTGGTAACGGGGTAGGGTAAGGCGGGTTTACTTTTCAACTTTCCCGAGCCACACGGTACCAAGGATAGGAGGATACATGATTGCATCGGTAAAATTAACCAATTTTCTTAGTTTCGGGAGTGAAACCGGTGAAATTGCACTGGACAAGTTGAATGTAATCGTTGGAACAAATGGAAGCGGAAAATCGAACTTTATGGAAGCCTTCGATTTGCTGCGACACATCCCCTCTGACATCGGTAAGCCGATTCGCGAGGGCGGCGGTGTATCGGATTGGTTATATAAAGGTTCCGAGCAGCACCCGACGGCCACTTTGGACTTTATCGTCTCAAACTCGCTTCCCTCTCCAAGATACGATGAACTCCGGTATTCCATTTCGTTTGATTCCGTGGGGAATAATTTCGAAATCACGGATGAAAAAGTGGTAAGCAAGGAACCGGATGCGGGGCAAGCCACACCGTACATATATTACGATTTTCTTAATGGGAAGCCGACGTTAAACATTTCGGGCGATCTGGATTTACGCAGGCTGCAACGCGAAGAAATAGATATGACACAATCCATTTTGGCTCAAAAACGGGATGCTATTCATTACCCTGAAATCACGTTTTTAGCGCAGGAGTTCAGCAAAATAAGGCTTTACCGGGAATGGGCCTTTGGACGTTATACCCCCGCCAGACTCCAGCAAAAATCGGATTTACCCAATCAGTATCTTCAACCTGACTGTGGCAACCTTGGATTGGTACTAAACCATGTGAAGAAAGATTGGGGTGCAAGGAAACGGCTGCTCGAAGAATTGAAGTTTTTCTATGCCGATGTCAATGATTATGACATTGATGTCAACAGCAACAATGTTCAAATCTTTTTTCTGGAACGCGGTTTGAAATCCCCGGTGCCTGCGACGCGGCTTTCCGATGGCACCCTGCGATACCTGTGTTTGCTGGCGATATTGTGCCATCCGTCGCCGCCCCCATTGGTCTGTATTGAAGAGCCGGAGCTTGGTTTGCACCCTGATGTTCTTCCTAATCTTGGAAAACTTATACGGGAAATGTCGGAACGTTCCCAGGTAATTGTCACAACCCACTCGGACATACTTGTGGATTCCTTCAATGATGCTCCGGAAGCTGTCTTGGTGGCCGAAAAATCGGACACAGGAACGCAATTGTCCCGCTTGGACAAAGACAAACTTAAACCTTGGCTCGAACAATATCGTTTGGGCGAATTGTGGACGCGGGGGGATATTGGAGGAATGCGCTGGTGAAGCTGTTTGTCGAAGGCGGCGGGAACAGCAAGTTGCTTCGTACAAAATGCAGGGCGGCTTTTCATTCTTTTCTGCAAAAAGCGGGCTTGTCTGGTGCCATGCCTAGAATTGTCGCATCCGGTTCCAGGCAGAACGCATATGACAATTATTGCACAGCCGTAAACAATGGCGAGGAAGCGATGTTGTTGATTGACAGCGAGGAAGGTGTTAGGGCTCCAAGCGGCGACCCGCATTATAGTGCTGACCGACCGGAAACGTGGAAACCTTGGCATCATTTAAAAAAACGCAAAGGGGATGACTGGGATAAGCCTAAAAATGGTTCCGACAACGAATGTCATTTGATGGTGCAAGTGATGGAGTCGTGGTTTCTTGCGGATAAGGCCGCCCTAAAAAAATATTATGGCAAAGACTTTAACGAAAGGGCGTTGCCTAGTCGTACTGATGTTGAAAATATTTCAAAGGCCGATGTGATGAACGCGCTTGCCGATGCGACTCGGAATACACTCAAGGGGAGTTACAGCAAGGGAAACCACTCATTTGATATTTTGACCGATATTGATCCGCAGAAGGTCATGGCGGCTTCCCAGTGGGCAAGGCGTTTTGTGGATGCGCTGTCGAAAAAAATGCGAAATGTCTAAGTAGGGATGATTGTTCCATGTGCAGGAAACCGCGCCCGTGGTAAGCCACTGGAAACTTGGCTTGCCACGGGCGTGGTGCATCTATTCCCGTAGTACCATAACTGTTGCCTCTCCGTTCATGTACGTCCAGGAAGGAAGCGTCGATCTGACCATTGTAAGTGTTGTAGAAGTTTCCTGTGGATCATAACGGGGCCGTTTATGAAGTCACATTTAGAAACGGCCCCATTAGTAGAAGCGGAGCGTCTAAAACAGACTCCAACAATCACAATGGATAACCAGCCCTTCCAAAAATGCCGTTGCAGCACAGCCTGTTCTGGTGTGACAGTCTGGATTAGAACAGGTTCTCTCGTTGGAAGTGTGACCCACTTCACACGACCCACCATCTGGGCAACTGTCGCCGCAGCTTACCATCGTGAATCCAATTACCGCCATCGTGGCGATAATCCCGAGAAGCTTGAGTTTGTTTTTCATAGAAAAACCCCTTTACGATTGCCCTTCCTGCCTATGAAATGACAACCGCTCTTATTTATCCGCCTTTCCGCCAAGTTTTCGACTCGAAGGCGATTTTCCCCAACGGGGAAACGGAAGCTATCATATCCAAAATGATTAACTTCCTATTAGGCAGATTTTTACATACTTTACGGAAAGCTGTCAACCCTTTGGGGAACATAAAAACTGGTTTTAGGCGTAGGTTGAAGTATGACAAGTCTAAGAGCGGTTCTGGCTTTTAACATGAAGGTGCAACGGCAAATTTTGGGAATTTCCCAGAAGAAACTGGCTGCAAGAGTGGGGACTTCGACCCATTACATCGGCATGATTGAAAGCGAAAAGAAGTTTCCATCTTCCGAAATGCTTGAACGCATAGCCGCCGCCCTTGAGATTGACGCTCCGGCCCTTTTTTCGACCAAATCCTACTCTTCGCCCAAAACCGGAACAATGGGAACGTTTCAGGAGGAGCTTATCAGCGATATTACGCAGGTAATCGCGTACCGAATCGGCAAATTGAATATCGAAGGCAAATAGCGGTGCCATGGGCGCCAAAACTTGAGTTGCTGGGCGGCATGGAATTTGTAGGCACCTGCCATCTTTTGCCTTAGCTGCCGCACGTTCGATCCGATAATAAGAGACATGGCAAAGTCTTTTTTAGGGTTTCCGGCGATCCGCCGTTACGCGATACTGTTGCTGTCACTCGTGGCGATGGCGCCGCTTCACGCGCAGGACTTGGGCGTCGCCCAGGGGGATCTGCTGGTCGAGCTAAGGCCTGACGGCGGGTTTCACCTGTTTATTCGCCACAGGCCGGACATCTCCTCGGTGCTGCTTACCGAGACCACCAGGGATCCCCTTTTCCGCGAGGCCAACTTCGCTTACCGCGCGGCCGAGTGGAACGAGATAAACGGGGACGAGATACGCCTGATCGACGGTGTCCCCGTGCGGGGCATTTATTCGCTGGTTTCCTCCACCCCCAGGTGGCACCCGGAGATGGGCTGGGCCTTTCATATATACATACCCTACAGGCTCCTGTACGGCCACGAGGGCGGAAGGCACGGCGAGGTTCACGTCGGCGACGGCATGTACTTGAACATCAGGGCCTTTTACTATGCCCACGCCGACTACAGGGGGCCGTTTCAGGACAACCCTTTTGTCCTGCGTATTTCGCAGGAATTTACCAGGCCACTCCCCGAGACGCCACCGCCCCCCACCGCGCCGGCGCCGCCGCCGGGCAGGCGGTTTTTGTCGGAAACGGTTGACGCGTTTGTCTCTCTTGCCGGCGCGGAAAACGCGGGCTTCGCGGCCGTTCCTGGCGAGATGATGGATCGGGTAAGATCCATACTGGCGCAGGTGGACGGTCCTTCGGTAGATATCGTCATCTGCCTGGACGTTACCGGCTCCATGAGGGCTTTCTTCAACGAGATACGCCTGCATCTGATTCCCGCGGTACAGGCGATGGTTGCCGACTTTGATTCGGTCAGGGTGGGCATGGTGTTTTACAAGGACTACGATCGCCAGTCGGACTTTCTGTACAGGGTTATTCCCTTTACCACGGACTTCGACGCACTTCAGCGAAGCATCAACACCATCAGGGTAGGCGGGGGAGGGGACATCCCGGAGGCGGTCTACGAGGCTCTTTACGCCGGGGCGACGCAGCTTGCCTGGGAAGGGGATACTAGAGTGATGATTCTAATCGGCGACGCGCCACCGCACCCGCGCCCCAGGGGCAGGATAACCAGGGATATGGTCGACGCGGGGATAGAGCGGCAGGGGATAGAGCTCCACGCAATAATACTGCCGCATCCCTGAGGCTTAGAATTCCTCGAACGCCGTCCCGACCAATACCGCCGTTGAGGTGTCAAATGCCCACAGGTTCAACCGCCGGAGATCGTCCTCGGCGACAACCCTGCCGGTTATGGCGAAGCTTGCCCCCGCGGCGTAACCTATTCTTGCGGCCGTGTAGCCGTCAAGCTCGCCGGTTAGGACTAGCTGTTGCTCGTCGCCGATTCTACGCAAATCGTTCCTGTCAACCGTGGCAAAACCCTGCATACGTAAAAGGTGTTCGATTTCGTAGACAATGAATTCCATGTAGCCGTCCGGCAGGTAAAGAACCGCGACCCGCGCCCCCTCGGCGAAGAGCATGGAAACGTCCTCGGCGGCCCTTTGCAGCGCGTCCTCAATCCTGGCCGGGGCGGGATCCGGCGGCGGTATTGCGGGGGGCGGAACCCCGGCTGGGGATTCAGGCACGGTCCAGCGTCCCCTGGAAAAACGCTGGGTTTCCCTTTCGGCTATTCTTCCAAGGACGACGTGGGCAAGCACCCTGAACTTTTCGGGAAGGAACTCCCCGCCCGGTTCCTCGTAACGCTCCAGCAGGGCGTACAGTCCCGCCCTGGCCACGCCGAAGTTTCGCTGCCTGTAATGGATAAAGGCGATTTCGTATTCCGCGTTGACCACCCAGACTAGATTGTCGGGGTTCCTGTCCAGCAAAGCCTGGTAAAACTGTAGGGCAAGGTTGAAACGGTTTCGGTCGGATGCCTCCTGCGCCCGCTGGATTAGCTGTTCCGGGCTGTAGTCGTAGGAGATGTTCTGCGTGGTGGCGCAGGAAAGAAGGAACGGCAGGGCAAACGCCGCCAATGGTAAACGCTTCATTAGGTAAGTTTAGCATAGAACCCGGTGGGCCTGCAAGTTCGGTGTTCCAGGTTGCGGTTAGAAACGCCCCGATTGCCTCTCGAAATGCGAAAACCCCATGCTGAAGCTCGCCCGCCCCTGGCTGATACTGCGTAGCGAGGTCATGAACCCGAACATCTGCGCCATGGGTGCCTGTGCCTTGATCTCGTCGATGTCGGTCTTGGCCTCCATGTTCGTCACCTGTCCGCCGCGCTGGGTTACAAGGCTCATCACCTCGCCGACGAACTCGTGCGGGCTTACAAGGTTTACCGCCATGATCGGCTCCAGCAACACCGGGCCGGCCTTGCGACAGGCCTCGTCAAAGGCCATGCTGGCGCAGGCTTCGAAGGCGAACTCGGTCCCGGTCAGTTCGGAGTATCTTAGGTCGCAGAGCGTCACCATTATGTCCATGCAGGGGTAGCCCATGACGATCCCGGACGCGAATGCCCCGGTCACCCCGCGTTCCACCGCCGCGAAAATCGCCTCCGGAATGTCTCTCCTGCCGGTTATCCCGTTGACGTACCCGTTCCCGGCCCCGCGTTCCGCCGGCTCCACCCGCAGGGTAATGCCGGCGGTGTTTTCCTTGCCGGCTATGGCGCGGGAGAAATCCTCGGCGTGTTCGGTCGCGGCGCTTATCGATTCCCGGTACGTAACCTGCGGCTTGCCCACGGTCGCGCCAAGGTTGAATTCCTTGAGTATCCGGGTCACAAGCACGTCAAGGTGAAGCTCGCCCATGCCGGATATGATTAGCTGCCCGGTCTCGTCGTTTTCCTTGGTGGTAAAGGTGGGATCCTCCTTGGAAAGAATCGCCAGTATGTCCTTCAGCTTGTCCTGGTCGGAAAAGGTCTTGGGCTCTATCGAAACGGAGATTACCGGTTCCGGGAATTGCATCTTCTCCAGAAGCACCGGCCAGCCCTCGCCGCCGATGGTGTCCCCGGTCTGCGCCAGTTTCATCCCTATGATAACGCCGATATCCCCGGCGCAAAGCTCATCCACCGCGTCGCTTTTGTTGGAGTGCATTCGCAGGATGCGGTTGGCCCGCTCGCGTTTTTTCTTGCCCACGTTGTACAGAGCCGTGCCGCTCTTGAACACGCCGGAGTACATCCGCACGTAGCACAGGCTGCCGGCCTCCCGGTCGTTCTGGATCTTAAAGACCAAGCCCAGCGGCTGGCCCTTGGGATCGCAGGGGATGCTTATGTCCTCGTCCTTTTTCGCGTGGTGGCCGATGGCGGGGCTAATCTCGTCCGGGGCGGGCAGGTAATCGACCACCGCGTCGATCAGGGGTTGTACGCCGATGTTGCGGCGCGATGCCCCGGCGAAGACCGGCAGTATGTCCCGGCGCAGGACGGCCTTTCGCAGTTCCGCCCGGATAAGTTCCGCCTCCAGTTCCTCGCCCGCCAGGTATTTTTCGGTAACCGTGTCGGAAACGCTGGAAAGCGCGTCGATAAGCCTTTCCCGCCATTCCCCGGCGATGTCTTTCCGCTCGGCACTTAT
>Ga0209755_10001734_pt1 | contig 32695 bp, 32 predicted proteins | sample TergutCo191P1_FD_187301 | JGI IMG/M metagenome (GOLD analysis project Ga0209755, IMG submission 187301) | Cornitermes sp. P1 segment gut microbial communities from Petit-Saut dam, French Guiana - Co191P1 (SPAdes) (version 2) | ecosystem: Host-associated > Arthropoda: Insects > Digestive system... | reverse complement strand
CATTGTGGGCTATGCCCAGATTTGGCCTCTCTTTGGCTCAGCCAATCAGCTTTTGGGAGCGCTGGCGCTTGTTGCCTGTTCGGTATTCTTGAAGAAGACCAAACGCAAGGGAGTGATGCTCTGGGTTCCGATGGGCGGACTTTTGGCAGTAACGCTTACCGCGCTGACCATTGTTGTTTCCCGCAATGTCAACCTGATTTTTAGCGGCGGTTTCGTTATCTCTCAGCACCTCTTGCAGCTGCTCTTTGGTATACTGCTCCTGGCCCTCGGCCTCATGGTTGCGGTGCAGGGCGTTAAGAAACTGACCGAAAAGGATGAAGGCAGCACTGCACAAGCGGCGGCGTAACGGCCTGCATTGAAGTGTTAAAAGCCATTTTCAGACTCCCGGGGGTTTGGAGATGGCTTGTTTTTTCTTCCTGATATAAACAATCCGGCCAGGGTCAATACCGTGCCCAATGCCGACATCCAGGTAATTCTTTCGCTTAACACAATTACAGAAGCGGCAACGGTGATGACCGGAATCAAATAAATATAAATGCTTGTTCTTACCGCGCCCAATGTTCGCACCGCAAAATTCCAGGTGGCGAAACATAAAGCGGATGCTCCCAAACCAAGAAACAAAATATTGAATACATTGGAAGGCCGGGTGAACCGCTCAAACCCCCATTCAAACTGGAATAAAAACAAAATGGGAGTCAGAATAATCAGGCCATAACAAAATATCCTGCGCGTAGTCTGAATGGTGTTGTGCCCGAATAGGCTTATTTTTTTCAACAAAATTGAATACAGCGCCCAAACAATGGCTGCCGAAAGCGCCAGAATATCGCCTACGGGATTGAGTTCCAGCACGGCGATTCCGTTAAAACTGATAAGGGAAATCCCCATAATTGCGCTTATAAACCCAATGAAAAAGGCGGTGTTCGGCTTTTCGCCGTCCAACAACCAGCGCGCCAACAACGCCGTGAAGAATGGCGCAACGGAAATAATAACCCCGACATTGGAAGCCGCCGTGTAGGTAAGGGCGATCTTCTCCAGCAGAAAATACAGCGTTATACCGCACAGGCCCGCCGCCGCAAACATCAGTTCCTCTTTTTTGCTTGTCCCTTTCAGCCTGCGCGGATAAGCTATCATAAGCACAAGCAGGCCGATGCTAAAGCGGTAAAATATAATCTCGATGGGCCTAAAATCCGTGAGCAGAATCGTTGTTGAAATAAACGCAGTTCCCCATATCAAAATAGTAACAAGGGCTGCTATATGTCCTTTTGCGCCGTTTACTTCATTCATTTGATTCCTCCGGTCTTGTTGGCTGTCTGCCGCCCTCTCTGAATATATTTTGATACAGCGCAGGAGTCAGCCCTATAAAATTCTTGAAAAACCGCGTAAAGTGGCTTTGGTCTGTAAAGCCGGATTGCAGGGCCGTTTCTATTGGCGGCACTCCGGCTCCCAACAGTTTTTTCGCTTTATTGATACGGATGGTCGACAGGTACTGATACGGCGTAATTCCCCTCTGCATGGTAAAGTTTCTGAGCAGGGTATATTTATTAAGGCCGGCGACCCGGCTTAAATCCGCCAGCGTTATTGTTTCCGCATAATTGCGTTCCATGTAGTTGCAAGCCGCCTGGATTTCCCCGCTGACTTTGGCAAGTGTTTCCGTAACCGCCGGCTTTGTATAATTGCTTATCAACTGTTCCATTAAAAAATAGAAATTTTCCTCTTTGCTAAAGTCTTTTGTTTCTTTCATAATCATGTCATGCACATCTTTAAGGAGGGAAACCGCGTCGCTTTGGCAAACCACAGTTGGCGTGAATACCGGCAGATAATCCTTTCCGGTAATTTCTGCAGCCGCCCTGAACATGACATCCTTTTCGATATTAAGACAGCGCCAGTCCAATGCCCTGTCGTCCACCTGTTCGCAGGCATGATTATCAAGAGGGTTAAACAACAGCAAATCCCCCGCATTGATCGTATATTCCCTGTTTTTGCAGGTCAAAAACCTCCGCCCGCTTTCCACAAAGCCCAAAACATAATGCTCATGAAAATGGTTGGGAAATTTCTGCATGATACCTTCAAAATGGTACGCTTCTATTTTTAAATCGGTATCAAAACGCACCGCTCGTTTTTCATTTTTCATTTAAACCAATAACCCCTTTGCAATTTTACCTGGAAAGCATCGCATATATTTTTTGCAGATTCTTGAATGATATTGACTTACTTATTTTCTTGTAAGCACCATCAGAAGCGCAACATCTCCCTGCCGTATGCCGGGGATGCGGGCGGCCTGGCCTATCGTAAGGGGCCGCACGACTTTGAGCTTTTCCCTTGCCTCGGCGGAAAGCCCGGTGAGTGAAGCGTAATCCATATCAGGCGAAAGTTTAACCGCGTCCATCTTTGCGAGTTTTGCCGCCGCCCGCTTTTCCTTTTCGATATAGCCCGCGTACTTGATATCCAGGCAAACTCTTTCCACCCATTCCACGGGCCAGGACGAAAGCCCCGGAACTTCCGCCAAGGCATCTTCCGCCCGAAGCAGCGCGGGGTTTTTTGTTCCTTTAAGAAGTTCCTGAATCACTTCAAGCCCCTCAAGTTTTTTTTGAAAGCGTTCCCAGCGCTCATCGGTAACAAGGCCGAGCTCCCGTGCCTTGGGGCTGAGCCGGGTATCCGCGGTGTCGTGGCGAAGCACCAAGCGGTGTTCGGCGCGGCTGGTGAACATGCGGTAAGGCTCTTTGGTTCCCAAGGTGGTGAGGTCGTCCACAAGAACGCCTATGTAGGCTTCGGCGCGGCCAAGTACCAGGGGCGGCTCCCCGCGCATTTTGAGCGCCGCGTTGATTCCCGCCATAATGCCCTGCGCCGCCGCTTCCTCATAGCCGGAACTGCCGTTGGTCTGCCCTGCGGTAAAAAATCCCGAAAGGCGCTTGGATTCCAGGCTGGGGTACAGGTCAAGCGGGTCAAGGTAATCGTATTCAACCGCATAGGCGGGCCGGACAATGACCGCTTCTTCAAGCCCCTTTATGCTGTGAAGAAAATCCGCCTGCACATCTTCCGGCAGGGAACTGGAAAGGCCGTTCAGGTACACCTCGTTTGTGTAAAGCCCTTCCGGCTCGACAAAGACATGATGCCGGTTACGCTCCGGAAAACGCATCACCTTATCCTCTATGGAAGGGCAGTAGCGCGCTCCCGTTCCGGTTATCTTTCCGCCAAAGAGCGGGGAACGGTGAATGTTTTTCCTGATGATTTCATGCGTTGCCTCGCAGGTATAGGTTATCCAGCAGGGAACCTGGGAAAGGTGACTGACACCGTTTGAGTCGAAGGAAAACGGTGCAGGCTCCTCGCCGTCCTGCTTTTCCATAACGCTGTAATCGATGGAACTGCCCGCAAGCCGTGCCGGAGTCCCCGTCTTGAGCCGCCCCACAGGAAAGCCCCGGCGCTGCAGATTCCGCCCCAGGCCGATAGCGGCTTCTTCTCCCAGTCGGCCCTGCGGCGCATCGTGTTCGCCAATGAAAATCCGCCCCTCCATGAAAGTCCCTGACGCAAGTATTACCGTCCGGGCGGAAATCCGATGCCCCCGCTGCGTGACAACTCCCGATACAGCGGGAATGCCGCCGGGGTTATCATCAACGATAAGGTCTGTCACGGTGTCCATAAAAATCGCAAGCCCCTTTTGAGCTTCCAGGGCGGAGCGGGCGGCGGCCTGGTACGCATCTTTGTCAGCCTGGGCTCTGGGGGCCTGAACTGCCGGCCCGCGCGAACGGTTAAGCACACGGTATTGAATCATGGTCTTGTCGATAAGCCGCGCCATTTCGCCGCCAAGGGCATCCACTTCCCGTACAAGGTTACCTTTGGAAAGGCCGCCCACCGCCGGGTTGCAGGACAGCGCGCCAATGCGGTCGGGGTTTTGCGTGATGATGAGGCACTTAAAGCCCATGCGGCTGACCACCAGGGAAGCTTCAATCCCCGCATGACCGCCGCCAATTATGATACAGTCGTAATCCATGGATTCTTTATACTATAGCGAGGGCGCTGTTTTTCTGCTATAGTATAAATGGAGGATCTGATGGCCGGAGCACTTGCGTTAAAAGAAGAATATAGATTTACCTATGCGGATTACAAAGCATGGGAATTAAAGCCGGGCGAGCGGTACGAGCTCATTTACGGCATTGCCTATGCCATGTCCGCGCCCAATCTGGCTCACCAGCGGATCCTTACAATGCTGACAAGCGAATTTTATGCTTTTCTAAAAGGGAAAACATGTGAGGTTTTTGCCGCCCCCTTTGATGTCAGGCTTTTTTACGAGGAAGACGAAAGCGACGATACAGTAGTTCAGCCTGATGTGGTTGTTGTATGTGATCCCAAAAAGCTGGGCGAAGAAGGCTGCCGGGGCGCGCCGGATATGGTGGTGGAAATCCTTTCCCCTTCCAATACCGCTATAGAAATGCAGCGGAAACTCAACCTGTACATGGAAGCCGAGGTACGCGAATACTGGGTCGTAGATCCCATGAACAAACATATCACTATCTACCGGCTGCAAGACGGAGAATACATCCTGAAAACCTGCAGTATTCAGGACAGTGTCCGGCCCGGCGTTCTTTCGGGACTGGAAATTTCTGTCTCCGCTATTTTTGCCGAGCCGTGATTCACAAATCGCGGAGTATACGATAATGGGAGGAACCATGATCAAAAGAAAGCTGCCAATAGGCGGAGTCCAGACCTTTAGCGATCTCCGCGAGCACTATGATGTGTATGTAGACAAAACCATGCACATTTACGAAATGGCCTCCCGGTACAAAGCCGTGTTTTTGTCCCGTCCCCGGCGCTTTGGCAAGTCGCTGCTCTGTTCCACGATAGAGTTTTTGTTCAGGGCAAAAAAAGAACTGTTCAATGACCTGGCAATAAACAAAACCGATTGGGAGTGGAAAACACACCCCATAATCCATCTGGCACTGGGCGCGGGCAATTTTACCGTTAATGGCGTTGAAGTGCTGGTTGAAACTTTGAACACCCAATTTGACAAAGTCTGCAGCGATTACGGTATACAGACAGAACGAAGCGATAATATCTCTAATAGATTTGACAAAATTATCACCGAACTTTCAAACAAACTGGACAGGGTTGTCGTGATTATCGACGAATACGATAATCCGCTTTTAAGCACCATAGACCAGCCGGAACTAAACAAAGCAATACGGGAAAAGCTAAAAGGCTTTTACAGCGTGCTAAAACAAAATGATAAATATTTACGCTTTACCTTTGTCACCGGCGTAACAAAGTTCGCCCAGGTCAGCATGTTTTCTGGCTTTAACCAGCCCAAAGATATTTCCATGATGCCGGAATACAGCGATGTCTGCGGAATAACCCAGGCAGAACTTGAAACATACTTTGCGCCGGAGATAGACGCATACGCCGCCAATCACGGCGGGCGGGAAGCGTACCTTGAAAAATTGCGGGAATACTACAACGGTTATTTCTTTACCACGGAAAAAAGGTCGGTATACAATGTATATGGGATACTGAACCATTTTGATAATTCAGCCAACTTTGCCCCCTACTGGAGCAAAAGCGGGTGGCCCTCTTTCGCGCTTAAATACTTTGAAATGAAACAGGTGAATGTTGCCGAAATAGAAGAGGCCGAAATGGAAGCGGATGATTTTGGCGATTACCGTGACGATACCATAACGCTTTTCCCGCTGTTGTACCAGGCCGGATACTTGACCATTTCTGGCTATGACGAAATAACAGGCTACTACAAGTTAAATTACCCGAATGTCGAAGTTCGTCAGTCATTGGCAAAATACTTGTCAAGTAAATATTCCGAAGCGGACGATACACTCAGAAAATCGACTTCCTCAAGGCTTATCAAATCACTGCTGGACGGAAAACCGGAAGACTTTTTCGAACTGCTCAAACGCTACCTTAATAAAGTTGACTATTCATTGAGCAGCAAGATAACCGAGTATTACTTTGAGTTTGCCGTGTCAAACATTATCAATATGCTGGGCCTTGACTGCAAGAACGAAGTCCACACGGCCAACGGCAGGATGGACAGTGTTATTTTTGCGGGAAGTTATATCTACATTTTTGAGTTCAAAGTTGACGAGCCGGTAGAGGACGCTTTGTGGCAAATAGAAGATAAAGACTATGCTTCTATTTACGCGGACAGCGGGAAAAAAATCGTAAAAGTCGGTGTTGTTTTCAGCCGCAGCCAAAGAACGATTATCGAGTGGCGAGTATAATTGCGAGTCTCTTCTTTTATGTTATTATAGATCACTTCCCTACGCAAAAACGGCTGAACATCGCTTCAAAAATATCATCGCCGGAAACTTCGCCGGTGATTTCCCCCAGAGCGTTTATGGCGGAACGGAAAAGCGGAGCGATAATGTCCAGCGGTTCTTCGCGGGCGGCCAGGGCAAGCGCTTCTTCAACTGCGGCCAGAGCCGTGTCGATAAGTTCTTTCTGCCGCAAAGTGCCCGGGCCGGCAGCGTCCTCGGTGTGAACGCCGGTGGGCTCTGTTTCCAGCAGGGCGGCGATAGCGCGCATCAACTCAGGGATTCCTTGTCCGGTTTTGGCGCTCGCGGCCAGGAGCGGCCCCGGCAGTTCCTCTATGTGTGAGGGCGGCGGCGCAGTATCCGCTTTGTTCCAGATAACAAGGATAGGCTGCCCCGGAGGGGAACCTCGACCTTCGGTCTCGGCGGCGGGTTCTATCGCGGCCTCTTTGCGCTTTGCGAAAAAATCCCTGTCCTCTGCACTGATGCCCTCAACGCCGTCAATAACGTAGAGAACAAGAGCGGCCCTGTCCAGAAGTTCAAGGCTCCGCTGTATGCCGATGGCTTCCGCTTCATCGCCCTGCGCAATGTCCCTCAAACCTGCAGTGTCCGCCAGGCGAACAGGAATGTCCTCAACGGAAATGAGGGCTTCGATCCAGTCCCGTGTTGTGCCGGGGATGTCAGTCACAATGGAACGATCCTCGCGGATGAGATAATTAAAAAGGCTGGACTTTCCCGCATTGGGTCTACCCGCGATAACCGCCAGTACTCCTTCGGCGTAAAGCCGTTCCCTGCGCCAGAGTTCCGTGAGAGTCCTGAGCCGCCGGGCCGCTTCTTCCGCGATAGCCCGCTCCGGCAGTCTGCCCGCTTCTTCGTCACTTGCGACGGCTCCGGAACCGAAAAACTCATCTTCGGAATAATCAAGATAGATTTCCGTTCCGGCAAGAACTTCCACAAGCAGGGCTTTGATTGCACTTACTTCTTTTTGCAGCACTCCCGCAAGGCGGCGCACTGCCTGTTCCCTGCCTCTGTGTGTTTTCGCGCCTACAACTTCCATTACGGATTCGGCGCGGGTAAGATCCAGTTTGCCGTTCATAAAGGCGCGAAAGGTGAACTCGCCGGGAAGCGCTTCCCTGAATCCCGCTTTTTTGAGCGCCGCCATTACAGCCTTTACCGTTGCTATGCCGCCGTGGCACGAAATATCAGCGCCGTCCTCGCCGGTGTAACTGCGGGGCGCGCGGTAAACAGAGACAAGCACCTCGTCGATTTTTTTCTTTGCGCCGTCCGGTTCTGTTATCCAGCCGTGGACGATGGAATCAGGCGGGGCGGAACGCAGCTTTTCAGGGCGGGAAAAAACTTCTGCCAAAAGTTCAATGGCGCTTTGATTGTTTTCGTGCCCGCCCCCGGAAGTTCTGATTAACGCCAGGGCGCTTTCCGCCAGAGGAGTTGCAAGGGCTGCTATGGGGGCTTTGTCGCCGTAGGATGCTGCGCTCATTCCTCATCTTTCCCCTGCGCCAGTCCCATACGCTGAAACAAACGAGGCGCTCCGGCCGATGCCCAAAACCCCAAAACGCCGTAACGGATAAAACGCCCTATATCGTAAAAGGGAGAATCCGCTCCCCAATTTTGCAGATTCCTGAAAAGCGTTTCTTCGCCGGGGAAAAAAAGCCGTAACGCGATAAAAATAATCGTCATGCTTGCCAGGCCGGTAAGACAGCGGAGAAACATGACTTGCACTCCCGGTGTTTTCCCGTTAATTTCTTCCCGGGCGGAAAAGGGGAAGCGCTGTTTCATCATGGTGTACCCAAGGCAGAAACCCAGGAAAAGGGCGGGAATGGCTCTTTCCTGCGGGAAAAGGCCGTTCATAAGCAGGGCAATTCCGGCGGCGCTGATGTTTTGCGCCCGTATCCCGCCGTTGACCAAAAGTTTTTCGATATGGGGGCCAAGGGAAAAAAAGAAGAACAAGATAATTCCGGCGACTACCCAGGCGGCCAAAAGGTCGGTGGGAAAATGTACTCCCAGATAAAGCCGAGTAAAGCCTATAAGCGCAATAAAGGAAATTGCCGCTGCCCAAATGATTGTACGGCGTTTGGGCCAGAGTCTTTCAAGCCAGACAGCCATTGGTATCCAGAAAGTCATGGCGAGCTGCGCGTGTCCGGAAGGCGCGCCGTAACCGGATATGGTGATCAGGCCCAGAGAGGGATCAAGATTAAAGGGACGGGGCTGGCGCAAAAAATCTTTCATGAAAAAATTGATCCAGACAGAAAGAATCATGAGAACGCCAAAACGCAGGCCGCGTTTTTCGTCTATCCACCATAGCATAAAAAGTATCAGCGGGACATATACTGTTTCAGTTCCGAGGGCGGCAATGAAATTTATCAGGGCCGTGAGGGCAGGAGTTTCCACCCGTTGGATTACTTTGATAACTTCAATGCCCCATTCATACATCATCCAAAGGAAAGTCGGAGGCAACATTTCGGCAGCTTCCGCAGGGCCAATACCAATAACTGTTTCGTTCATAACGTCATACCTTAACTCTCATTTTACTGAAAAACCTGTTCAAAAATCCATCGGATTAAAACCCTTCAAAGAAACGCTCAATGACCCGGTTGGCGGCGCTAAGCTGATCCCTTGTGGGCTGAGGGTTTGGCCGTATCGTGCGGAAAATCGTATTAAGCTGCGAAGAAAAATAGGCTTCATCTATGGTAACAAGAACCAAAAATTTCCAGTCTTCCTGAAGCAAAGGGGCAGCGTCAACTGCTTCCGGAAAATCATCTTCAACGGGGTAGAATTCCCGGCGTATCCAGAAATAGTCTTCCTTGACTGCCCCAGTCCAGGGAGCGTCCGAGGCGGCGCGGATAAGGGTTACAAAAAAGTCGCCGTATATGTGGTCGGGATGGGAAACGCCGGAGAGAAAACGCGCCTCAATGCGGCTTGCGGCCAGGCGGGGAAAATCCAGTTCCGGCGAAAACCAGTTCGCCCATTGCGCCAATGCGTTAAAATTGCTTCCTTCGTTTCGGCTTATGAATACAAGGCGTCCCTCATAAGCGTCCAGCGTTTCTATTGCGTGTACTCCTCCCTCAAGCCAATAACTTACCCATTCGGGCATGTTTTGCCCTTCGGCTTTGTTTTTGAAATCAATAATCGCAAAGGGGCGGAGTGTTTCCAAAACTTCGGGAATTTCATGCGGGTGGTGAATCCGTCTGTCAGCATCACTTACACAGGCGCTCAGTAACAACAGCGCCGGAATTACGGAGAGTAGTATTTTGTTCATCCTGTTTGTTCGCAAATTTTGCTATGAACCTTGTCCATTAATTTATTATAGTGTATTATTCTGTCAGGAGTAAACAGCTATATACAATGCGCGCAACAAAAGCAATAATCCATCTTGATAATCTTCGCAGGAATATACAGGCGGCCCGAAAAAAAGCCGGCCCCCACCCAAAAATATGCGTTCCGGTCAAGGCCGATGCTTACGGGCACGGTGCTGTTGCCATATCCCGCTGTGCCCTGGAAGCCGGGGCCGAATATCTGGGCGTTGCAACTGTTCCCGAGGGCGCGGAACTTCGCTCTGCGGGAATCAACGCCCCCACCCTGCTTCTTTCCCAGGCCCTGCCGGAAGAACTGCCGGATATTATTTCACAAGAACTTATGCCCATGATTTCTGACGGGGAGTTTATCGAAGAAGCGAATCGGGCGGCGGGACTTGCGAAGAAGCGGCTTGTTGTTCATCTGAAGGTGGATACCGGCATGGGGCGTCTTGGCTGCCGCCCGGAAGATGCGTCTGCGCTGGCGGAAAAAATTGTTTCCTGCGAAAATATCGCTCTTGGAGGGGTTGCTACCCATCTGTCAGTTTCTGATTCGCTTGAGCCGGGTGACATGGCCTATACCAAAGAGCAGCTTCGCCGGTTTCAGGAAGCGGTAACTTCCATACGGAAAGCCGGAATAGAACCGGGTATTGTTCATGCCGCCAATTCCGGGGGCCTTGTGTATCATGAGGATTCGTATTTTGACATGATCCGGCCGGGTATTTTCCTTTACGGTTATTCACCGGACGGCAGTACAGAGCCCGTAATGGAACTGCGCAGTGCTGTGGTCGCCATTAAAAACGTAAAAAAGGGAGAGGCTATATCATACGGCCGCACCTGGATTGCACCGGAAGATACGTTAATCGGAGTTATTCCGGCAGGGTATGGCGATGGGTTTCCCCGTCTCCTTTCAAGCAATCATCTGGTATGTATCAAAGGCAAGACCTATCCCGTGGCGGGCCGGATTTGCATGGATCAGTGCATGATAGATTTGGGGCCGGAAACTGAAGTACAACGATGGGACGAGGCAATAATCTTTGGCCCCGGATTTACCAACGCCGCTGATATCGCGAAGAAACTCAATACCATTTCTTACGAGATCACATGCAATATCAACAAACGAGTACCCCGAATATACGAGAATCCGTAATTGGTAAATGGACATTTTTTTTGTTATGTGGTAAAATGTCTTTATGATTACAGTACGGTATAATAGCATTAGGCGAAACATAATTAAATATCCTGTTCTACCGCATCGCGTTTAAATTTGGAAGTAGAGGAATAAATGGCAGCACGAAAAAAAAACTCCCTAAAAATTGGAATGTATTATGACGGGTATTATTTTTACAAGGTAAGTAACTACTACAAGTTTGACCATCCACGGCAGGCGCGTATCAGTGTATCCGGACTGCACAATTTTGTGCGCAGCGAAGTATCCACCAGGCTGAATATAGACATCGATCTTTGCAAAATTGTAGAAGCCCATTATTTCAGGGGCCGCGCATTAAAAAGCGGCAACGAAAAAGCCATCGTAGGAGAACGGTATTTTGAAGATGCCCTCACAAAAGAGGGTGTAAATCTTCATTATCTGCCTCTTGTCAGAGGGGCCAACAATGAGTTGAAAGAAAAGGGCATTGATGTGTCCCTGTCTCTGGACGCTTACAAAAAAGCCGCGGCCAAAACATTCGATATATTTGTGCTCATTGCCGGTGACGGCGATTACCTGCCGTTAGTTCGAGAGATGCAGGCTATGGGCATGGTACCCATAGATGTAATGCTTTTAAGCTGGGATTTTGAATGTACCAACGGCGATGTAACCATGACATCCCAGGATCTTCTGGAAGAGGTCAAGTATCCCCTCCAAATGGCCAGCGTCATTGATGATCGCCTGAACCTGAAAAACTCTGTCATATCAGGACTCTTTGAGCCCCGTCAGATTGAGCCGCCGACTGTGCAGGCAGCGCCGGAACCCCGTGCGCTTCCGGCAAATGCTGCCGCGCCCGCCTTTTCGCCGCAGCCGGCCTTCCCTTCACCGGCTTATGCACCGCCCGTCCCGCTGGCCAGGCGAAAACCCCTGACAGAAGCAGAAATGGCCCAGGAGCGCATATCAACCATACTGTCCCTTAACGGAGCCGGCGGCTGGATACGGGATATGGAGTACAACAATTTCTATTTCTTCTACTCCGATATAATCAACAAAAAACCCGAAGAAGTAACCGTGGGCATGACTCTTCAATTCCACCTGAAATTTGACAGAATCAAGACCGAGCAAAAAGACAACGGCGAACCGAGCTACCGGGCTGTCGGGCCAATTTACGTTGTGGATTAGGCATGTTTCACGCGCCTGGCTAATCAATACATCTGCTTGCCGATAATGCCCATATCTACGGCCTGGCGCATAATGTCCTCGCGGAAATCCGGGTGGGCTATGGAGACAAGGCGCTGTACCCGCTCGCGGATGCTTGTGCCGCGCAATTCGGCAAATGTAAGAGCGCCCGCCGCGTGAATTCTGCGCTCCGACAGCGGTGTCTGTTTGCCCGCCGGTTCCGCTGATCTGCCTGGGGCCGATGCTTTCGGACGCGCATTGCCCTGAGACATCTACCTCCTAATTTTGTTTGAAAAATCGTAATTCATATTATCCCCATTGTATCAGATTTGCGGCCCAAACATAAGCTAGACTTGCATGTTCCAGTCTTTCTGGTTTGATGCAAATGTGTTATTATTATAGCATGCACTACTACAGCACCAGGAACAAAAAAGAAGCGGTGAGTTTCGCGGCAGCGGCTCTCACCGGGCTTGCCCCTGACGGCGGCCTTTTTGTTCCCGAAGAAGTTCCCCGCTACTCCGCCGCCGTAAGGTCTTCTCTGGGAAGCATGGCGTTTACGGACATTGCTTTTGAAACGATCCTCCCCTGGGTGCAGGACGATATTCCCGGCCCGGTTTTGGAGGAAATGGTTCATTCGGCCTACCCCTTTGCCGCGCCTTTGGCGGAGGCCGGGGACAGGCTGGTACTGGAACTCTTTCACGGGCCCACTGCGGCGTTCAAGGACTTTGGCGCGCGTTTCATGGCCCGCGCTTTTTCGTACCTGCGCCGGGGCGAGGAAAAGCCCCTCACGATTCTCGTTGCCACTTCCGGCGATACCGGCGGGGCCGTGGCTGACGGCTTTTACGGCGTGGAGGGTATTTCCGTTACCGTGCTTTATCCCAAAGGCCGGGTTTCGCCCCTGCAGGAGCGGCAGATTGCCGGCCTGGGGGGAAATATCACCGCCCTTGCCGTGGAAGGCAGTTTTGACGACTGCCAGCACCTTGTAAAGCAGGCTTTTGGGGACGGCGCTTTGAACAAACGCCTTGTTTTGTCTTCGGCCAATTCCATCAACGTTTCCCGGCTCATACCGCAAGCGGTTTACTACGCCGCCGCCGCAGGGCAGGTTCCGAATGCGGTTTTCTGCGTCCCTTCGGGGAACTTCGGGAATCTCACCGCCGGCCTTTACGCCCGGAAAATGGGCGCGCCTGTTGAAAGATTTATCGCGGCAACAAACATCAACAAAACCGTGCCGGATTATCTTGAAAGCGGGAACTACGAGGCCCGCCTTTCCAAAGCCACGCTTTCCAACGCCATGGACGTGGGGGCCCCCAGCAACTTTGAACGCATGGCGGCGCATTTTTCCCTGGAGGAAATGCGGCTGCTCATTCAGGGTTCTTCGGTTACCGATGAAGAAACCCGCCAAACCATTTCTGGAGTTTTTTCCCGCTGCGCTTACTACCTTGACCCGCACACTGCGGTGGGCTGGCGGGCTGTTGATAAACTTAAAGAGGCCGGTCAACTGGCGAAAGGAAACGCGCAGCCCCTAGCCGTTCTTTCCACCGCGCACCCGGCGAAATTTGCCGAAACTGTGGAACCCCTCACAGGGCCCGTGCCGGTTCCGCCTTCGCTGCAAAAAGCAATGGAACGTACTGTTACTACCCGGACTATTTCGGTTGAACTTGAAGCTTTAAGTGAAATTTTAAAGGAGCATCTATGAATCACTGTCCCTGCAATTCCGGCCTTGACTACGCCGTGTGCTGCGAGCCCTACATCAAAGGCGAAAAAAACGCCCCCACCGCACTGGCCTTGATGCGCAGCCGCTACACCGCCTATGTGGTGCAGGCAATCAACTACATTGTCGACACCTGCACACATGAAGAAACAGACAGAATCGACATCAAACAGACAAAAAACTGGAGCGAGAAATCCAGGTGGCTGGGCCTGAAAATAATTTCCACTGAAAAGGGCGAAGCGGAAGATACCGAAGGAACTGTGGAGTTTGAGGCTTCATACGAAATGGACGGCCTTAGGGACGACCACCACGAAAAGGCCCGATTCAAGAAAAAGGACGGACGCTGGCTTTACGATGAGGGGGATGTTATACCCAAAACCGTAGTCCGCTCCGGGCCCAAGGTGGGCCGAAATGAGCCTTGCCCCTGCGGGTCAGGTAAAAAATACAAACACTGCTGCGCGAAGTAATGCGGCACTCATAAAGAGGTATACATGAAAGCTGGCCCTTCTTCTTCTTCTTTTTCAATCGATCCTTCCCTGAAAAACCTTGACAGCTTTTTTCCGGAGAATTTTACCGAAGACCAAAAAGCCCAGGCGAAAACCCTGTTTTTAAAAAACCTCTCTGCAGAGGCGCACCGTTTTTACGGCGGCAAAATGCAGACCGTTCCCAAAAGCGGCATTTACGGTTTCAACTGGTTCAACGTGTGGTACACTCCGGGCGTTTCCAAAATATCAACCAGCATCAGGGATGACGGGGACGCTTCCTTTGCGCTCTCCAACCGCGGGAACCTCGTGGCGGTTGTTTCCGATTCCACCCGCGTCCTGGGTGACGGGGACTGCACACCGCCCGGCGGCCTTGGTGTCATGGAAGGAAAGGCCATGCTTATGAAGTACCTGGGGGGCGTGGACGCCGTGGCCCTCTGCGTGGATTCAAAAGGCCCGGACGGCAAAAATGATCCCGATAAGATAATTGAGTTTGTAAAAATGGCCCAACATTCCTTTGGGGCGGTTAATCTGGAAGACATAAGCCAGCCCAACTGCTTCAAGGTTTTGGACGAACTCAGGGAAGCCTGCGACATTCCAGTCTGGCACGATGACGCGCAAGGAACCGCCTGCATTACCCTGGCGGCACTTATCAACGCGCTAAAGCTGGCGGGTAAGAAAATGTCCGAGGCAAAAATTGTGCTGCTTGGCGCGGGAGCTTCCAACACCACCGTTGCCCGCCTTATCCTTGCCGACGGCGGCGACCCGGCAAAAATGATTGTCTTTGATTCAAGCGGCAGCCTTCACCCTGGGCGGGAGGACATTAAGGCCGACAAGCGCAATTACCGGAAATGGGAAATCTGTGAAAAGACCAACCCCGGCAAAGTTTCTTCTATGGACGAAGCCATGAAAGGCGCGGATGTACTCATCGCGCTTTCCACTCCCGGCCCGGACACGGTCAAACGCTCATGGATCAAATCCATGGCACCCAAGTCCATCGTGTTCGTCTGCGCCAACCCTGTGCCGGAAATCTGGCCCTATGCCGCAAAGGAAGAGGGCGCGTTTATTGTGGCAACCGGCCGGGGGGACTTCCCCAACCAGGTCAACAATTCGGTCTGCTTTCCGGGCATTCTTAAAGGTGCGCTTCTTGTGCGGGCCAGGAAGATCACCGACGGCATGGCCATACGCTGCGCACGCTCTATCGCGGAGTTTTCCGAAAAGCGGGGTATTAACCCTGACAACATCGTTGCCAACATGAACGAAACCGAGGTCTTTGCCGTGGAAGCCGCGGACGTTGCGCTCCAGGCCATTGCGGAAGGGGTAGCCCGCCTTGACCTTTCGTGGGACGAAGTGTATAAACGCGCCAAAGCCGACATAGAAGCCGCCCGCGCCCTTACAGAGGATTTAAAGCGGCTTGGTCATATCAAAGAACCGCCTATGGAAATGATGGAGAAAGCGCTTGAGCAGGCCATAGCTGCGGTGAAGCATTTATGAATGAAAAAGTAAAAATAGAAATAGTTCAAACCGCCGACATGGAACAAGTAAAAGGCCTTTATAAAGATGCGGGGTGGTGGGATGATGATGACAACAAAGACCCAAACCTGATACATAAAATTATACAAGGCTCTTTTTGTTTTGCCGCAGCGTCCCTAAATGCTAAATTGATAGGAATGGGCCGGGCCATCAGTGACGGCGTGAGCGATGCCTATATACAGGATGTTGTAGTCCTGAGTGAATTTAGAAAAAAGGGAATTGGCGTTTTGATAATGGATGAACTGGTAAAGCACTTGAAAAGCAAAAACATCAATTGGATAAGCCTTATCAGCGAACCAAAAGCTGTTTCATTTTATCAGCGGTATGGCTTTTCACAAATGGCCGATTATGTACCTTTCACATTAAAGCACTAACTATGGCGGCTGCATGAAAACAGAATTGGACACGATAACAAATCAGTTAAAGCCGCTTGCGTTTAATGATTTTGATATCATATATGGTTTTTTAAAGAAGTACCCTTCAGAAAATTGCGATTATAATATGTGCAATTTATTTGGCTGGAATTTAACATTAAAGTTTGAATATACCATTTATTCAGACAGGCTGCTTTTATTTAATCCCTGGCACACATATTTACTGGCTCCTGTCGGGGAAAAATTGCCGGCAGAAGAATTGCTGCACATAAACAATTGTTTCAAAAAAATAAATGAAGATATTGAGATTTGGGCTGTTTCTGAAGATTATATAAAAGACACAAATGCGAGTGAATATTTTACTATTGAAAATGACGAGGACTCAAACAATTATATATACACAACAGAAAGCCTGGTAAACCTGAGCGGCAAAAAACTTGCCAAAAAGAAAAACCTTATTTCACAGTTCAAAAGATTATATACAGATTTTTCGCTAAAACCAATTGATGCAAATGATCACGATGAAATTATGGAGTTCTGTTATTTTTGGCGAAAAACACATGAAGCTGGAGCGGAATATCTTGATATCGAATTTGAAGCCATAAACAGCATATTGACGCACTGGGATTTGTTTTCGTGCGCCGGATTAAAGTTATATTCCAACGGCAAAATATGCGCTTTTTCAATTTACAGCCCGCAGACAGCCGAAATGACAACTGTCCACTTTGAAAAATACGACCCAAATATCAAAGGCGCAGGGCAGGTAATAAATCACGAAACAGCAAAAATACTGATAAAAGATTTTAAATATATAAACCGCGAAGAAGATATGGGATTTGCGGGCATCAGGCAGGCAAAGCGATCATACCAGCCGGTCAGGATGCTGCCATATTACAGGTTAAAGGGTAAGTGAGGCATGAAGTATCAAATTATCTACGCTGATCCGCCGTGGAAGTATTTATGGGGGACAGGAAAAGACGGCGGACATTTCGCGCCGGAAAAACATTACCAGACCATGACCACAGACGAAATTTGCGCGTTAAACGTTAAAGGACTGCGTGACAAAAACTGCGCGCTTTTTATGTGGGCAACCATGCCGGCGCTGCCGGATGCTTTTAGCGTTATGGAAGCGTGGGGCTTTAAATACAAGACCTGTGCTTTTTCGTGGGTAAAAACAAAACTCAACGGCGAGCCTCTGAATGGCATGGGCAGCTACACAAAATCAAATATCGAAATTTGTCTTTTGGGAATGCGCGGGCATATTAAAGCTGTGGATAAAACAGTGCCCCAAATTGTAATGCACCCCCGGCTTGGACATTCGGTAAAGCCACCGCTTGTCCGTGACAGGATAGTCCAGCTTTTCGGTGATTTAACGCGCATAGAACTTTTTGGCAGGCAACTAACACCGGGATGGGACGCTGCGGGTTTTGGCATTGACGGAATACCATTACAGGAAAAAATTGAAGTGCTGATACAGGAGAACGAAGCCGCATACATAAAAAGAATCAAAAAGCAGGATAAAATGGTACTTGCTGAAAAAGCGGCTCAAGTTCCTTAGCTCACTGACTAATCCAAAGGCTTTTCTTTTATTCGCCCCGATTCACAGTCAAAGTAAAAAACCACCCGGTTCCGTTTTTGGTGGAGCTCATAATATCTGCCATGACTTTCTATGACCACCCCGGGAAAAACAGTGCCACGAACGCGGATTTCCGAATCGTAATGCTCCTCGAATTTTTCCGCCAGGGTAAAGATTTTGAGTTTGAGCTGCTCCTGGAGCTTTACCAGCCGCACTTTTTCTTTTCTGGCCTCATCAGGGATGGGCAGTTTTTGTTGAAGGGCCTCTCTTATTTTTTCCTCTGCTGCCGAAAGGGCCATTTTGAGATTGGCATTTTCTTCCTCACATGCGTCAAGCTGATCTTTAATAAGATAATCCTGGCCAAACGAGAGCGAAGTGTGTATGCCCTTTTCAGAACCTACGTCCGCGGCGTCTATTCCGTAGCGGGCCTGACAGACCCCGCCGGAGAGTTTCCCGTTTTCCGCAGGGATCAAAAGTTTCCCGTTTGTTTTGATCGTTGAAAGTACCGCTCCTTTTTTGAGCGTTATATCCCCCACCGCCATCACTGACGCGCGCTCGGCAAACGCGGTTTCAATACCGGCCCTGGCGCGGATAATGCCCTTGCCGTTGCCCTTAAAGCCCAGGGCCACCACTGCCTTGCCTCCGGCGGAAATAAGCGCGCCCTCGGCAACTCCCTGCACGGTTACATGGGAACCCCCGATAATCGCACAGCCGGGAAGCACATTCCCGATAATTTGTACTTCCCCGGAAAAGTTGATGTTCCCCGTGGCGGGCCCCGCGTCCTCCTGGATAATCTTAACGGAAACGATTTTGAGTTTCCGCCCGTCAAAACTGAGTTCCCCGGAGCGGGCGGCAACGAGGCGCTTGGCTTTTCCTGCCGGGGCTTCCCGTATTGCGCCGTCGTGCTCTATCGTCAGGGACATTGCATTGTCGATGGGAATTTCCACTCCCTTTACGGTGTAACCCGAACGCCCCTCTGCGTAAGGCGTGGACAACTCCACGATGGGGGTTCCGGCCTTGACCTGGACGGGATGGGACGGGCTCATTGACACCAGCCATGTCACCGCCGAGCCGCCCTGGGCAATGGGAGGCTCGCCCCTGGCAAGAAGGCAGCGCAGAGCGCTTCCCCTGGCGCGGGCCAGAACACAGGATTTTTCCACCTCTTTCCGGTCAATCCCCTTTTTGACTCCCAGGACAGCCAGTATTTTAAAAATATTCTCCGGCGAAAGCGGAATCCCCGCCCCTTCTTCCCGAAACATATCCGCCCTGGCTTCCATGTCATCTTCGGAAAAATGAAGTTCAACCTTTGCGTCACAATAATCGACTACATAGCCCCGAAAGCTCTTTTCCGAGGCTTCCAGAATGAGCAGGCCATCCTGAGAGGCGGTAATGGAGGAGCCGTGCATCGCAAGTCCCCGCAGGAGCTTTAGCTCAGGGTCGTTGCCCGGCAGACCGGGGATAACATTACCGTAAATGTCCTCCCCTGCCTCTCCGTCAGAAGCGGCACTTACACTGGCAACAACCGCGTCCTTTTGCACAAAGGCAAAGCCTGTTGCCCTGTGCGGGTCAAATTCGTCCTCCTCCAAAGTGTGCCGGTTGTTCCATGCCGTAAGCCGGACTAAAAGCGCTTTTTGTTCCTCCCTGGAAAGCAGGGCCGCCTTGACCTGTACTTCCCGGTCACTGCCCCTTGTTGAAGGAGAACCCTCCGCAAGGACATACTCCAAAGCAAGATCTTTTCCCTGCATGAATGTGTGGACAGCGGCTTTTAGCTGTTCCACGTTAAAGCCTTTAAGGGCAGAACTTTTTATGGCCAGGCTGATGTCCTTCATTTCTAGGGGAAGCGCCTCGCCTACTCCCTTGTGGAGGCAAAGCACCGCCCTGGTCTTGTCAGGGCTGATGTCCACCCTGGCTTCCGCCTGCTGTGTATTAAACAGGGAGAAGGATTCCAGGGGTTCCCCGTTTGCCATAGCCTGGGCCATGGCCTGCTCAAGTTTCCTGGCGCTTACGGTGGTTCCCGGCTCAGCACCCTGGGCATAGGCGGCAGCCAGAACTTCTTCACCTGAGGGAGGGGCAAAGCGGGAATCTCCGGCTTCAAAGTTGAAAAAAAGGCTTATGTTGTCGCTGCCGGTATCGATGTTCCAGACGGGCTTGGAAAAGGGAACCATGTCCGCCCAGTTTTCCCCGATTCTAAGAAAGCCCGAAACTCCGGCAATAAGTTCGTGTTTGTCCCTGGTTATCTCTTTCCCCAAACGGAAGCTGCCGTCGCCTGAGCTTTTTGGAAAAATGGGTTTCCCAAAAATGCTTTTTCCCGGTTTACCGGGAGTGAAGGGGGTAATGGTTCCCAGTTTCGTTCCCCTCTCCGCGTACTTTACTTGCAGGATGGCAGGGTTTACCTCTACTTCCTCGTGGATTTCTCTTTTTTCCCAGGTAACTTCTACCTCTTCTTTGGCGGGCATAAAAGGCAGGGCGGCGGGTTTCTTTATCTTTTTCTCGTGCTTAATTTTTTCGATTTTTGTTATGTAAATGCGGGGAGAGCCCGCGCCAGAAAGAACTTCCTTCTGGAAAGGGGCCATATCTGCGGGTATAGACAGAGCCTCCCAGCTCACTTTTTCGTTTTGCGGCTCCTCCGGCTCAACGCCGCGGCAGAAAACCATTTCCATGGGTTCCTGGTTTTTGGCTCTGGAGGCCTGGTGCAAAAAGGCTTCCAGGGCCTTTTGATCAGGGCAGGGACGAAGACTTTTTTCCGCGGCAAGTTTATTCACAGCCGCTGCATCCCATCCATCTCCTCCAGGCTCCGGGGTAAACACCAAGCGAGCCTCGGTCTCCTGGGGATTGATGGAAAGGGTTGCGCTTCCCTGGGCAATGTCCATTGTCATAAGTGCTGGCCGGGTTTCCTTTCCTTGTTAGTTAGGGAGTAAAGCCTTTCGCAATGGCACTTGAGAGCTTGTGCTTAAGGAAGTTGTTCTCTTTCTTCAGCTTTGAGATTTCAAACTGCTGCGATTTTACCGTTTCGATAAGGTCTCCTTGAGAAAGCGCCCCTGAATGGAGCAATTCTTCCACATACTCCATCTTTGCGCTGAAATCTATTTCCGCTTCCAAACCCGCTTCCTGGAAACTTTCTTCTATCGCTTTGTCATCCAGGGTGTAATTATCTTCCTCGCTCTGGAGTACCTTGTCCGCAATTCTGTAAATCGCCTGGGAAAGAACCGACTGAGGCTTATAAAGCACTATGGGCAGGCGGGAAGAAAGGGCGATATCCTGCATCGTGTCACGATACACTACGCCCAGGTGTTCAATCTTGAGGTCAAGATATTCCTCGCAGGAGCGGCGTATTTTCATGGCCACATCCGCATCCTTGGGGTCATCAATCATGTTCATGATAAGCCGGGGATGATAAAGTGACATGCGCTCCATAAACTTGTCGTAGGAAGCCGGGTCTACTTTCTTTATTTCCGGCAGCAGTTTGGGAATATAAAGCTTTTGCGGGCCTGAACCATCCTTGCGGGCCTGATCCAGGTACGCCTTGGCGGGGCTTCCCTTGACAAAAACCGTATACATAAGGCGGAACACCGTGTTTTTAAGAAAAACATAGGCGTTTAGCACTGCCGTTACCGCAGGGGCCGTAACCACAATGCCCTGACCTGAAAGCAGGAAAAAGTCCAAAATGGATTGATGGGTTCCCGCACCCAAATCCAGCATAAGAATGTCTGTTTCTTCTTTAAGGGAGAGAAAGCGCCGTACCAATGTTTTAAGCTGGAGGGGCTTTAAATTGGCCATGCCGGGGATTTCCGTGTCCCCGGGAATAAACCGTAAACCCCGTATGTCCGTATCTGCAACAACATCGTTAAAATCAGACTTTGTATCGTTTAAAAAAGAACCAACTCCGAGCTTGGGAGCCTGATGGCCCAAAACCAGGTGGAGATTGGAAGCCCCCAAGTCCAGATCCGCCAGAACAACCCTCTGCCCTGCCTGGGCAAAAGCTACCGCCAAATTCGCCGCAACGAGGGATTTACCAACTCCCCCCTTCCCGCTTGCTATCGGGATAATCCGCATTCTATACCTCCGCTTTCCGCTTTCTGATATCTATTTTTCAGCGCCCATGCTCCCCAAACGGAAAGGATGTCCGCCAGATTTACAAGAATACTGCCCCCAAAAAGGGCTATGACCTTAGCCATATTTTCCAGCCCTGGGGCCTCCCTGGACGAAAAAATCGCCCACACATAGAACGAAACCACCCCGATAATCTTCCCCGCCATATAAAGGGTAATGTAATTCCGGTATTCCCCCGGCTTGAGCCACACAAACAGGGCCATCAGGGGGAACAAGGCATTGGAACTAATATATACTATATACGGAAAAAAAGCTCCACCGGTAAAGCCGGCATTTCCCATTGATGACGAAATGAACAAAAAAACAATCAGCAGCAAGAGCCTAAAACACTCATAAAAGAAAAGCGCCGCCGCAAGGGGGGATCTTGGTATGTCCATATATCAAAATTTAAAGTGATATGGATTTATAATCAAGTGGTTGGCGCAGGGGCTGGAACAGGCCGGCCGGCTGCTATCCGGCTGCTTCATCGGTCGGAAAAGGCCGCTTTTAGCAGCAAGGGCGTAATAAGCACAGTTACCAGCACAACCACAATAATGCTTGGGAAAAGCAGCGAACTTATATACCCCGCGGCTATGCCCTTGGCGGCGGCAATGAAAGAAACCTCACCCCGCGCAATCATCCCAACGCCTATCTGCATGCTTTCCCGGTTAGAGAATTTGCAGATTTTGGCCCCCAAACCGCAGCCTATCACCTTTGAGAGTATCGCGACAATAACGAGCAAAACCGTAAACAAGACCATGCTGCCGGTCATGCCGTCAAAGGTCGTGTGAATCCCTATATTGGCGAGGAACACGGGGGTGAAAAACATATAGGAAAGCCCATGCGTCTTTGTCTCAAGGGACTCAACACAGCGCGTACTGCAAAAAGCGATACCGGCCAGATATGCCCCGGTAATATCAGCCAGCCCAAAAAATTCGGCAAGATAGGCCATCAGGAAGCAGTAGGCAATGGCAAAAATGGTAAGCCGCCTTTTTTCGCCGAACGTGTTGTACATATAGTTGAACAATTTGTTGACACACAAGCCGGCAACAATGGCAAACGCGAAAAAAGCGGCTATTCTTAGCAGAATTATCCCCAGGGAAACGAAGGAAAAGTCAGTCCCGCCCATGCCCATGGTAAGCGCGAGTATCATAATGACAAGAATGTCGTCAAACAGCGATGCGCCCATAAGTGCCGTACCCGTCTTTGTTTTGAGTTTCCCCATCTCGGAAAGCGCCTCGACAGTAATGCTCGTGGACATGGAGGCAATCACAACCCCGATAAAAAAGCTCTCAAACGAAGGCTTCCCGAACAAAAACGCAACGGCAAACCCTCCCCCCAGTGCCGCCGCAACACCAAGCGCCGAAACCACCAGGGAGGACTTCACCGAACTGCGGAGCTGCCTGAAATCAGTTTCCATCCCCGCAGAGAAAAGGAGGAGAATTACGCCGAATTCCGCGATGGCGGAAATCGTTTCGTTTGGTTCTATCAGGTTAAAGACAGCCGGGCCCAGCAAAACCCCGGCCACAAGCGCTCCGATTACCTGCGGCAGGTGGATATGCTTCATGAAAATGGCAAAAACCTTTGTTGATAAAAGGATCAGCGCTATAATAAGTAAAAGATTTGTATCAAACATTGCTCGTGCTCCGGCCAGGCAAATTTTCTTTTGTTATACGATCAATTAACGTATATTTTGCCTGCCGGGTCAACATTAAAAAGCAAAAATGTGAAAATCAGACCAAAAACCCCATAACACGGAACAGGAATATGTACAATGTCAAGGTAAGCGCCGACAGCGACATGGTAAACATCAGGACAGACGCGCCTATATAGGAATCGCCGCCAAGTTCCGCCTGCATTACATACGCGCCAACAGCCATCGGCAAGGCGTTCATAATCATGATAATGGTCAGGTCACTGCCCCGGAATCCGAACAAATACGCCACAACAACCGCGGTTATCGGCATGATAAAAAGTTTGACGACCACGGAAATCACAACATACTTGAATTTGACATCAAATCCGCGGAACGTGAGGTTTCCCCCCACGCAAATCATGGCCAGGGGCTTGACAATCCCCGAAAGCCCGTTAACGGTACTTGCGGCAAAAGTCGGGAGACTCCAGCCGAAAAAGTTGAAAACAAGCCCCGCAACCACGCCGATAACGATAGGGTTTTTCGCGATGGACTTAAGCACCCCGAGCACGCCGTTTGCCCGCGCTTTTGGGTCATGTACCGCAAACAGGACTGACGCCGTGGCATACGATATAATCAGCAAAATGGACACGGCCAAAATCCCTTTTGGCAAAATCTCGGGATCATACGCATCAAGGAACATCAACACCAACAGCGGAGGCGCAACAACGGACAGGCTGCTCCGGTAGGCGCTGTTGACAAACGATGACACTGAATCTTTGTCCCGCATAAGCGTGTACGCGAGGAACCAGGTTACCAAAAAGAACAGTATGAGCCAGCCTACATTGAAAAGCAAAAACGGCACATCGAACACTACTGACAGATCAGCCCTGTGTATGTGGTTAAAAATGGTAACTGGTATGGCAAAATAAAATATTATTTTGTTGCCGTACTTGATGAACGTGTCGTTGATTATTTCCATACGCTTCATCAGTATGCCAAGCAGCGCCAGCAGGATAAACGGCAACGTAGTGTTTACACTTAAAATCATGTGCTCAAACATTTTGTGTAGTCCTCTAGTAAGTTCAGGTTTCGGGGTATTATACACGGATTTTGCAGAAAGCGCAATATCAATTTATTGTGCCTTATCGAAATGCCCCGCGGCCCCCTGCTTGACACTATAAAATTTTAGATAATAATAACAGTATCATGGATCCTTCTGACTTAAGCACTCTGATATTGTTCGCCATTTTGCTTTTATGTTCCGGTTTTTTTGCGGCTACAGAAACCGCCTTTTTATCAGTAAACAAAATAAAGTTAAAGCACCTGGCGGCAGATGGGAACAGAAGAGCCGCTTTAGTTCTTAAAATATTGGAGAGCTATGACAAATTCATTTCCACTGTATCAGTTGGAAACAATATTGTCAATATTTTGGCAGCCGCCATCGCAACCGTGTTTTTTGTAAACTATTTCGGCAGTTTGGGCGTAACCATCGCTACGATAGTAACCACTGTTCTGATGCTAATTGTTGGGGAAATATCCCCAAAAACAATGGCAAAAGAAGCGCCCGAAAAGTTCGTGTTATTGAATGTTTATCCCATGCGGATTCTCATGTTTATCTTCACCCCCGTAAACTTTATCGCATCTCAATGGAAAAAGGTCATCGTAACATTATTCCGCCTTCGTTCTGACAACAAAGTAACCGAAGCGGAACTTTTAACCTTTGTCGGGGAAATGCGGCAGGAAGGCGGAATCAATGAGGGCGAAGAACACATGATCCGCAGCGCCATAAAATTTGACGATCTCACCGCCAATGACATTCTTACCCCAAGGGTTGATGTAAAAGCGGTATCCCTTACCGACAGCTTTGAGTCAATAGAACGCTGTTTTTATGAAACCGGACATTCCCGCCTGCCGGTTTACCAGGATTCCATTGACAACATTACCGGAGTAGTTATTTTAAAGGACTTTGTCCACAAAGTTTTGAAAAACGAAGAACCGCTAAAAAGCGTTATCAAGCCGGTACTGTTTATCGCCAAAACAATCAAGATCCCCCGCCTGTTAAAGAATCTGCAAAAGGAAAAAACGCACCTTGCGGTGGTGCTGGATGAATACGGCGGCACCATGGGAATTGTTACGCTGGAGGACATTGTTGAAGAACTGGTCGGAGAAATTTGGGACGAGCATGACAAGGCGGCAGAAGAAAACATCGTCCCTTTTGCCGGCGGTTACCGCGTCCGCGGGATTACGCCCTTAAAAGACTTTTTTGAAGCGCTTGAAATTAACGAGAAAAACACAGAAGTCAACACATCGACATCTACCGCCGGCGGATGGGTTGTCGAGAAGTTAGGCGAAATCCCCCAGGAAGGGCATGAGTTTACACTAAAGGACTATACGATAACAATCCTCAAAACCGACCGCAACAGGGTTGTAGAGTTTATGGTGAAGCACTAACGCCGGATTCATTATGATGCTTCTCCACATCAGCATTACTGATGGCCTTTCTTTTGAAATATTCAAAGTATTGTTTATCTACCAGAGCGATATGGGATAAAATCCAGTCCCTAAGAAATCTTGTAAAGGCTGAAAGCGTAAAGCGCTTTCCAGCCTCATAGTCACGAACATTTCTAAGGATATCCTGCACAAAGTTTTCATGCTCTTTTCTATGGTCGGCATAGCCGGAAAATTTTGTGGCAAGCAGGATTCTTTCTTCCGTAGCAAAATGGCCTTTAACATAGGCGACTATTTCATGAATGACCTTGTTAAAGTATTTGCGCTCCTGTTCAGCATCACCGGAGGCATGATTAAACATTTCGTTCATCAGCCCCACCAATATTTTGTGCTGATCATCAATTATCTTTATTCCGCAGGATAATTTGTCAGTCCACGTAATTAGTTCATTGCTTTCGCTCTTCGCTTCCATACTATAAATATAGTGGCTTCTGCGGAAAAGTAAAGGGAAAACAGCTATATTCGCTGGCTACTCGACAAGCAGCAGGGAAGGCTGTGGTAGAAACTCTTGCAAAAGATTTACAAATGGAATTTCCGGGAGTTGCGGGGTACTCTGCAGATAATCTTTGGCGTATGCGTAAGTTTTTCCTTAGTTATTCAGCCAAGCCAAAACTTGCACCATTGGTGCAAGTTTTGGCTTGGTCGCATAATATTGTAATAATGGAAAAATGCAAAGACGATTTAGCCCGTGAATTTTACCTGCGTATGGGCAAAAAATTGGGCTGGACAAAAAATGTGCTCATACATCAGATTGAAAATCAAACTTACGAAAAAACTTTGCTCAATCAAACTAATTTTGATAAAACATTACCCGAAAAAATTACAAAACAAGCAAATCTTGCAGTAAAAGACGAATACACTTTTGATTTTCTCGATTTAGCCGATAAGCACAGTGAAGCAGAGCTGGAACGAGCAATGCTTGCGAAGATAAACCAATTTCTGATAGAAATGGGCGGTGTTTTTGCTTTTATGGGCAATCAATTTCGGCTGGAAATAGACGGTGAAGAATATTTTTTGGATTTACTGTTGTACCATCGCCGCTTGAAATGTCTGGTGGCTATCGAATTGAAAATAGGGAAATTTCTGCCTGAATATGTCGGTAAAATGCAATTTTATCTGGCGGCCTTGGACACCAAAATTAAGGAAAAATCGGAACAACCGTCTATTGGCATAATTTTATGCAAAGAAAAGAAGCGTACTGTTGTAGAATATGCGTTGAAGGAAAGCAACAAACCTATTGCTGTTGCAAGTTATCGTATTACATCTACTTTACCAAAGGAATTACGCAAGGAACTGCCCAGTCCGGCACAAATTCAACAATTATTGGCAGAAATATGATATATTGTTGTTAAAAATAATAGTGGAAACCGCAGAACGACTACTCGACAAGCAGCGGGGAAGGCTACTATACTTGTAGTATGACGGTAAGTATTGAAATAATACAGAATGGGGCGATTAACCTTCTTTCGGAGATGGAAAAACTCGACCTCATACGGCTCAATGTTCCAGCCGCCGCCGGCACTGAGTTTGAAAAAAAACTTTCCGCCCGCTTTGCCGGGGCACTACGGCTTTCCGATATCGAATACGGACTATTACAGGATGCCATACAGGAATCTCGAAACGAATTTTTTATTGGATCTACCACGAACCACACGAACACCACAAACTTGTAATTTGCCAGCTTTTCATTTTTCGTGAGTGTTCGTGCTGTTCGTGGTTATAAATTCTTCGATTTTCCCTTGCCCAGAGCACCAAAAAACGCTATATTTAAGATGAGGTAATGATATGGCAGCTAAAGTCAAACCCGTACAGGCTACAGAGATAAAAGACAAGAAAATCGCCCGCGAAGTCATTGAGCAGATCCGTAAACCCATACCCGCTTCGGTTTACCGGCGGCACAAAAAATTGGCAAAATATATAGATGAGATGATCCGTAAATGAGCCTGTCCAAGATAACGTTCACTAACGCAAGCCGCTATTTTTATTTTGAACCTCTCTCGGGAGAAAGTGATTTGCGGGATTTCAGGTGTTCGATTTATGAATATACCGAATACCTTATGAACGACGCTGCTCGATCGCTCAATGATCATATTGCAAAAACATGGCTTCTGTACGAAAAAGTAACAGGGAGCCTTGTGGCATATATGTCTCTTATAGCGGATGCAATCAAGCTTTCTTTCTCCGAAAAGGAACTTCATGGCCTTGATTATCCTTTCAGGACTATACCAGCCATGAAAATCGCCAAGCTTGCGGTTACTGAAACAATTACCAAGAAATACAGCGGCATAGGATCTTTTATGATACAGACCGCCGAACATTTGGCCTGCGGTCTGAATAAGGATTACTGTGCCGCCCGTTTCCTCACTGTGGATGCCGATATCGAGCATGACAAAGGCGTCATTGCCTTTTACGAAAAAAACGGCTTTCTCCCCAACGCCGAACTCCACAACAAAAATCGCAAGACCATTAGCATGAGAAAAGATATTTACGCTTAATCAGGCAGAAAAACGTCAGCCCAGGAAACCCGAACTTCTCCGGACTGCCGTTTTTGGAAAAAAGGTGCTAAAATCTCCTCCCGGAATTCTTCGATTTTCTCTTGCCTGGATCACCAAAAAACGCTATATTTAAGATGAGGTAATGAGATGGCAACAAAGGTCAAACCCGTACAGGCTACGGAGATAAAAGATAAAAAAATCGCCCGTGAAGTCATTGAGCAGATCCGCAAACCCATACCCGCTTCGGTTTACCAGCGCAACAAGGAACTTGCCGATTTAATCATGAAGATGATTCGTAAATGAGTAAACGCATCAAGATAACGTCAAGAATAATAGTGGAAACCGCTATTGGATCTACCACGAACATCACAAACTTGTAATTTGCCAGCTTTTTATTTTTCGTGAGTGTTCGTGGTTATAAATTCTTCGTTTCTCCCTTGCCTGGATCACCAAAAAACGCTATAGATTGATTAAACGATGTGGTTTATAAAGATAAATTCATTTGGAATCGCTTAAAAAAGGAAAGCTGATGAAAGAGAGGAAGAAGAATACATTGAAAACGCACGAAGAAACCTTATCTGAACTTATGGAAATGAACCGATCTCCTATTGATTATTCCGACATCTCGCCCATGACGGAGGAAGAGCGTAAAACGGCACAGCCTTATTACAAAAATTTTCTGGATAAGTTGCCCCCGGAAATGGTCAAAGAACTAATAGAAAGGCGCCTTGCGGATATTAGCGTCACTGTCCCGGAGGCAGTAGAAAAATAGGCAGCCCAGAAAGCCTAAACGTCCCCGGACTGCCGTTTGGGGCTGTCAAAGTGCTACACTTCAACAACCCCCGGAATAGCCAGCAATTAATCTCAACGCAAGATTATCACCACGGCTCCCATTCGTTTAATACCCACCTTATGCGGTCTGGGCCGCCCGGAGATATGGTAATATCATTTGTCCGAACCCCGCCACTGAAACGCCGTTCATTCCTGAAGTGTACGGGATTCCAGCCTGGTTGAAGGTTAAGATCAAAGCTTTGCGTTCTATACATATAGGCACAGTCACAAGGCGCATACGAGTCACAATCACAGCCACCCCACTCATCACAGGGACATGGACTGGTGAGATTTGTTCGCCCAGTTCCACTTATGTGAACATACTGGTCAACGTATATATACACTACTTGCTCAAAGATCATGGGGTTACCTTCAACATACCGAAATCTGCGGAGATAGCCGCTATAACCGCTACCATATGTTCTTAATTCAGAGATAACAGCAGCCTCTGCATCGACATCAATCAACAAATTGGCAAATATATCGGACGCAACGGAAAAATACTCAAAATAGTACTTAAAAAAGTCCTCTATGTCCCACAATTCATTAGGATCGGGTGAATCAATGGAAAAACTCAAGTGCCCGCCGACAATTGATCCAGTCCCGCCAGAAACTGTGCGGAAATCCTGACTTCCATTCCAAAACCAATGACCGGCATCATCAATTTCCCGGCTCCCGCCCGTGAATGGAGAGTAACCGCTGCCGTTGTCACAGCAACAGTACGAATTCCACACTTGTGCATTTAGTTCCAGCGTTCCCCCCAGGAAGGGAGGATCTCCGCCGCCATCATCATCATCATCTGTCCGTACAGGACTGCTGCCGCCACCGCAGCCCGTCATGACCAGGGCAAAAGCCAGACAGAATACCGCCAAAATGACCGGTATTTTCCCAAAATTTCTCGCCAACATATTGTTATCCCTCCTTCGAGTAGATACAATGACAGAGCCTCTCGGTTCAAAATTCACCCAAGCAACGATTGGGGACCGCCAAGTCAGATTTTGATCCCTGAGGCTTTGTCGTCTATATACACCCGCACCGCGTTTAAGCGCAGGGCCTATAGCCGGAAACGTGAAAAATCTGGTAAGGGCTGCAACAATTGATGAAAGGCTAACTTGTAAATGCCACGTTTTTAAAAGCTTTTCTCCTTATTTGACAAAGTCTTTGTATTACCCAAATATGGTTAGTATTTTATATTACTTAAATCTGGGTAATATACCGTAATACAAGGAATGGTAATTGTCAACTACCCATATCTGGGTATCATGTTTTATGAGTTTCGGCGAACATCTAAAAGGGGAGCTGGAGTACAGGGGCATGCTGGTAAAGGAACTCGCCCATGCGACAGGCATATCAAAAAAAACGCTGGATAACTATCTGCTTACCAACGGCACTATGCCCTCCGCCGATAATGCCGTAGCCATTGCCCAGGCATTGGGGGTAACGGTGGAGTACCTGGTAACCGGCAAGGAGATTCCGCACACCGAAATCCCCGGCAATAAATCCGCAAGTCCGGAAATGCGTTCAATAGCGGCTTATGTAGCGCCGCTTCCCAGAGAAAAACGAGAGGTGGTCGAGAAAATGGTCGCGGAGTTGGTCAGGATTTTACAAAAACCCTTGACTGACGAGCCCGTTGCATTGACCCCGCTTCAAAAGGTCTTTCTAAGGCTGTTCCGCTAAGCGCAGGAGCCGCCCCTGCCCTGCCTTTTGAAACATATATTTTGCAATATCCTGTTAAATCAATACAGCTTCAGGTACAAATTGAGTATCCACGTATTATATCTCTTCCTTAATACTTTCCCATGAAATATTTTTTTGGGAATTATATTTTTCCAAACGAGTTTCAATTGAGTTTTTTATTTCAAGTCGTTCAAATATCTCCTCAATCTCTTTCAAGTACTCATATTCATGGTAAGAAAGTAATACTGCTTCCATCTTTAATTGCCGTTATTAGGTCTTCTTCATTACTGCGCCGTGCCGTTCTGGACGATGAGCATTTCCGCCGGGTTCATGGTGGCCGGAAGCCCCGCCCTGTGAAGTTCGGCCATGGAAAGCCGCATCCAGTGTCCAAAGGTTCCGGGTTCCGTACCGGCGGGGTTCATGGCGGGGGCGCGGCCGCCGGGAACTCTTGCCGCTTCGGGCATGAGGACGTAGCGTGTTGTCCAGTAATCCAGCGCAAAGGCGTCCGTTGACGCGGCGATTTTGTTTATCTGCACGGCGGCGTTAAAGTTGACCCTTGGACCGCGATCCGGGCCTACCCATATCATGTCGGTGATATTGAGGACGGGCATCCGCGTGTACACCATGAGCGTTCCCATGCCGCCGGTAAAGACGCTGTCGTGAGCGCGTCCCCTGCCCCTTGTCAACTGGTCGGAAGGTACGCCCATGTAGTTTTTGACGGCGGCCGTGACTTGCAGAAGAAAGTGCGATTTAAGTACCGGCATGTTTATGACTTTGAGTATTTCGCTGTTGTAGGTTCTGGTGGCAGGGTTCCATATCCCATACCTAAAGCTTACGTGCGTCCCAAACTCGGTGGTAAACTTGGGGTAAGAAATCGCAATGCCGGTGCTGCGTACTTCATCTTCCACAATAAACCCGTCCCGCATGTCCCCGGCGCTGAATTCCTGAACGCGGACAGTGGTAAACTCGTCCCACAGCACTCCGGTAACGCGGTGGCCCATCGCCTGGAAAGAGCGGATTACGTCCATGGTGGACTGGCTTTGGTCAATGGCGTTGTTAAGCGCCCATTCAAGGCTGCCGCCCCTGTTAAAACTGCCAAACTGCGCCTGTCCGTTGTCGGCAACAATGATTTCCCCGGTAAAGCCTTCGGGGTGGTTCAGTATTTCCTGAATAACGCCCCGGATAACATCGGTGTTTGTGCCGCCGCGCTGATCCCACTGGGCGTTTATTTTCAGGATCACCACGTCGCTGGAAGCGATAAGGCCGTAAGGAGCGGCCTGGGTTTGATAAAAATTAAGCCCGTGGTTCTGCATTGAGCGTATCAGCCGCTGTACGCCGCCGTCTGTGCCGTCCGTGCTTTCTACAAAAACCGTGGAAACAATGCCGGACGGGGGTGTCCAGGGGCTGTTCCCGGGGGCCGCCGCTTCATTGGGCGCTCTGCCTGCTGCGGCGACAGAGGCCCTTCTTTGCCAGTGCACAAATACAACGCTGGCCAAAACCACAACTACAAAAAGAATGCGCAACAGCGGCTTGAATTTCATCATAACAAACTCCTTCCTTTGCTTGCTTTGTTCTATATTACATCCTGCCCGTGATAAATTCTATGGCCCATCCGGCAAGCATGGCAAACGCAAGATTATACGCAAGGTACAGCAGAAAATGCCTTGTGCCGAATATCATCGTTACGGCGCTCAGGTTGTTGATTTTAACGGTCGGCCCGGCAAGCAGAAACGCCATGGCATCACCTGAGCCCATGCCCGCGTGCATCCAGGCCCTGACCAGCGGAATTGTTCCCCCGCCGCAAATATACAGCGGAATGGACACTGTTGTGGCAAACAGCACGCCAAGCCCCCGCCTTGCCCCGAACATCCCGGCAATCAGTTCCGGCGGGACAT
>Ga0209755_10001733_pt1 | contig 32700 bp, 36 predicted proteins | sample TergutCo191P1_FD_187301 | JGI IMG/M metagenome (GOLD analysis project Ga0209755, IMG submission 187301) | Cornitermes sp. P1 segment gut microbial communities from Petit-Saut dam, French Guiana - Co191P1 (SPAdes) (version 2) | ecosystem: Host-associated > Arthropoda: Insects > Digestive system... | reverse complement strand
GGGGGGGGGGGGGGGGATATTCGCTTACAGGCAGGGTCGGGATTCGCATACCGTGCCGATAAAGGACATTGTGTATCTGGAAGCCAGCGATCGCAAAATAATCATTCATCTTTGCGACGGCAGCCAAGACGATTTTTACGGTGCGTTGAAAGAGATTTACGACGAGCAGTTTGAAGGGCTCGATTTTATCTTTATTCACGCTTCCTACGTCGTCAACTTTGACTATGTGGAGGCGATAAAGTATAATTGCGTGACCATAAAAGGCAGCACGATATCCCTGCCGGTAAGCAGAAGCAGAAAGAACGAAGTGCGAAGCCGGTTTTCGGCGATCGCGAAATGTAGGTTTGTGAGGTATAGGTTTTGATATTGTATGGGCTATTTACGCTGATTCGCTTCATCAGGAAAAACCCGGTTGTTTTGGCGGTTCCGATATTATCGGTTGTCGTGGTGCTTGCGACGGTTTTCGTAATGGACATATCGTTGCTCGCCCTTTTGGGTATCGTGCTTGTGGCGAATCTGCTTGTCGTTTTTTTGTGCGTCAGGCTTTCGGCGACGCGCGAGGCCAGGCTGCAATCGGTGTTTTTCGCGCGGGAAAGGGAATGTTACCTTGCGCAATCTCATTTGATGCAGGGGTACCAGGACTCGATCAAACCGTACAGCTTCACGGGGAACGTCGTTTTTGACAGCATAATCAACTACAAGTTTAGAAACGCCGAACGGGAAAACATAAAGCTGGACATTCGCCAGAACATTCTAAAATCGCTGAATGTCGAAACGGCCGACCTTGCGCTTATTCTGTGCAACGTCTTGGACAACGCACTTGACGGGGTGGCCAGGGTGCAGGAAAAAAGGATTAAGTTTAGGGCCGAATTCGATCGCGGGGTTCTTCTAATCGTGGTTGAAAACCCTTTCGATGGCGTGGTTAAGTTCGCGAAGGATGCCAACCTTAGGGAAACAAAATCGTGGAGAAAGCCTTTGCCCGCCACGCGCAAGGAGGGCTGCGGCCATGGGCGCGGTTTGCAGAATGTTCGCCGTTCGCTGGATAAATACGACGGCATGTTGTACACCGAGATTAAGGGGGATGTTTTTTCCCTTACGCTTATGCTTTACGCGAGCTTTAAAGTGGACCCCGTCTTGCGGACCCCATCGGCAACTGCTATGATATGATATAACATGCGGCCATGCGGTCGCCCAGTAAAGAGGTACCTTTATGAAAAACTGCCACTGCGGCTCGGGCCGCCAATATTCCGACTGTTGCGAGCTGTACATTACCGGCAAGGCGAAGGCCCCCACCGCCGAAGCGCTTATGCGAAGTCGCTATTCGGCCTATGTGGAACATGCAATCGACTATATCATCAACACCTGCGTAAGCAAGGGCGGCAAGGACGACATAGACCATAAGTCAACCAGGGAATGGAGCGAAAAATCGACCTGGCTGGGGCTTAAGATAACATCGGTGGAAAAAGGCGGCCTGGAGGACTCCGAGGGGACCGTCGAATTCGAGGCTTCATACGAGCGGGACGGGTTAAAGGATGTTCACCAGGAAAAGGCTAAGTTCAAAAGGGAAGCTGGTGCCGATGGCACCCCTGGCGAATGGCTCTATGACGAGGGACAGATAATCCCCCGCACCATAGTCCGTTCCACGCCCAAAATAGGCCGCAACGATCCCTGTTCCTGTGGATCTGGCAGGAAGTACAAGCACTGCTGTTACGGGAAAAAAGCCGACTGAGGTAACCTATACTTTTGGAGGGCATAGTTTGGAAAAAACTGCGCTGGTTTTGCTGGCCGAAGGTTTTGAAGAGGTCGAGGCGGTAACCCCCATCGATTACATGCGCCGTGCGGGAATAGCCGTAACCACGGTGGCAATCGGGGATTGCCTTACCGTCAAAGGGGCAAGGGGCATAGCGGTAAACGCCGAAATCACGCTTAAGGATCTGATGAGACAGGGAAAGGCCGAAGGGGACGCGATTGTTATCCCCGGGGGGATACCCGGTGCGCAGAACATTGCCGCGTCGGGGGATGTCGGCGCGTTGATTGCGGGAATGGCGGCGGCCGGGAAACTTGTCTGTGCAATCTGCGCCTCGCCTGTCCTGGTGCTTGGCCCGCTGGGCATACTTGCCGGCAAAAGCTTCACCTGCTATCCAGGCATGGAGGAAGGGGTGCAAAACGGCAAATACGTGAAGGAATCTGTCGTGGTGGACGGGAATATTGTCACAAGCCGGGGGGCCGGGACCTCGGGCCTTTTTTCCGTCGCGATAATCGGGCAGCTTCTTGACAAAGCCGATGGGGAAAGAATCGCAAAGGCAGTATTGCTGTAGTCTTGCAGTAGGCTTGCAATTGTAACGCGATTATGCTATTCTTACCATAAACACAATTAAGCGAGGTATGATATGGCCTACAAGATTAAAGATGACTGCACTGGTTGCGAAGCTTGCATCGGAAGCTGCCCCGTAGAAGCTATCACGACAAGCAATGGCAAATGTTCCATAGATTCGGGGGCATGTATCGATTGCGCTGCCTGCGTTCCCGAATGTCCGATTGATGCCATAGTCGCCGAGTAAAAACGGGGAGCATATGGGCAAATATGGCAAGGGGTTTTCCCTTGCCTTATTTTTAACCTTTTTTCTGTTCCAGCCTGTATCGTCCCAGCCTATGGATGGTGCGGCTGTGGGTTTTCCCGTGATTATTCAGATGAATCGGCGGGACGAAGGCTTTAGGCAGTACATAGCCGATGTAGAGGCAAACCGCAGGCTGGTTTTCCTTTGGAACAGAAGACAGGGCATAACCGCCGAATCTATTGCCGAATCCCTTACCATATACAGGTATACGGTTCGCGAAGGGGATGATCTATTTTCCCTGGCCGCTCGTAGCAATATACCGTTTTCGACGCTGGCAAGCCTGAACCGCATTGGCAACAGGTCGGATATTCAGCCGGGAATGACCCTGCTGCTTCCTTCGGCTCCCGGAATCTTCCTACCATATGAACCCATGTCCGATCTTGAGCGCCTTATGGTCTCAAGCCGCTTTCCCGCCGTGGAAGACGAACTGGCGCTTGTTGTAATCCCCAACCCCACAGGCAGCGGCAGAAGCACGTTTCACTTTTTCCCGGGCGATGAATTCACCCAGGCGGAAAGGGCTTTTTTTCTAAACCCAGGTTTCTTTCGTTTCCCCTTGCTCAACTTTCGGGTGACCAGCGGCTATGGGATGAGGGCATGTCCGCTGGGTGGCCGTCCGCACTTTCACCGTGGAATCGATCTCGCCGCTCCAATGGGAACCGAGATTTTTGCCGCCGCGGATGGGGTCGTTACCGAAACTGGTTACGATCGCGTGCTGGGGTATTTCGTAAGAATAAGCCATGCAAGAAACTGGACCACCCTTTATGGGCATATGCAGCGAATCGGGGCAACGCCGGGGACTCAGGTAAGGGCTGGAACGCTAATCGGTTGGGTTGGATCCACTGGACTTTCGACTGGACCCCATCTGCATTTCGAAATGTGGCAGGGCGACCAGTCACGAAACCCTGGCAGGTACCTTAGGCGTTAATCATGAGAATACGTTTATTAATCCTGGCGGCATGTGTTTCCGCCATTACCGCCCACGCATCGGCGGAACAGTTCAGCACCTCGGTTACTGGAGTCCTGGATCTGTCCGCCGATGCCCCCGAAGGTTCTTCCGTCTGGATAACCCCCGGCGATTCCGTTCTGATTCGTCTGCAAGCCGGCACCCGCTTTTTCACGGGCGTGGAGGTCAGGCTTTCTGCCCCCATGACCTGGTTCGCACACCAGGGCAGTCTGGCGCTAACCGCCTATGCCGACCTTGACAGGGTTCCCCCGATGGGGATCAGCGAGCTTGCGGGGCGCAGAATTGCATCCGAATTGCTGCCGGGCAGGATACAGACCATCTATCAGATACCGGTACGCCAGGCCCATGGCCTAAGAACCGGCCCTTATTCCACCGTGCCATCCGATGTCACCCTGCCTACCTCGTTTCCGGCCCTTTTCAGGCTTATGCCCGTGGTCCAGGTCATGAACGAGGAGCTTGCCGGCATGTCCTTTCTTCTTAGTGCTAGGCCCATTCTTAGCGACGAGGGGGCGGTAAGGGTTATCGCCCGTTATCCGGATCAGCTTAGGGGCAGGCCCTTTACCGTGTTGATAAACAATATGGTGGTGGAAAACCTTTCAGATGAATGGCTTTTAAGGGAAGGCGAGCATCATCTGGCGGTGGTTTCCGAGGATTACCGAAACGAGAGCCGCCGTTTCGTGGTGGAAAGGGCGAGAACCGTGGATCTCGTGATTGATTTGCAGGATCCAACCCCGCTGATTTTTTTCGAGGCCCCGCAGAACACGCAAATCTTTCTTAATAATAGCCCGATTTTCCGTGGAAACGATCCAATTCCGGTGGAGCCTGGCGTGCACGAAGCGCGGTTCCATGTCGGCGATTTTACCATTACCAGGACGATTATGGTGCAAAGGGGCAGAACCTATCGCATAGCCCTTACCGTGGGAATCGATATTCAGGAAAGTGATTGAATGCGCGAAGATTTATCTAAAGGATACGGGAGGCTGACCGATATTAAAAATGTCGGGTATATGGTTCCCCTCCCAAATCACCATATATTCGGCTTGCCTCAAGGGGCAGGGCCGGTGTAAACCGGCCTTTTTTTATGTCCTGGCGCGGTGATCGAAGTCGAAAAATAATACGCAGCCTTTACCAAAAGGGCTCATTGATATAATTTCATACGAAAACTGATTTCCGTGGGGCAAGGCAACCGCCCCTTTTCATGCCGCGCCCAAAACGGTACCATAACAGCTCTATGGCTTACAAAGACAGCCTCTTCAGATCGATTTTTGGCAACGAGAAATCGGCCCTGGCCCTCTACAACGCCGTACATGGCACAAGTTACGACGCACGGGACACCGAGGTCGTTATAAATACCCTAAACGAAACCCTATGGACACCACGGAAGAACGACCTTTCCTTCCTGATAAACCGCAGCCTGGTCGTCGTCGCGGAGCATCAATCGACGATCAACGAGAATATGCCGTATAGAATGCTTCAGTACGTCTGCCGTATGTTCGAGAACGGTCTTACGGACAAAAAGGCCGTGTACAAACAGACGCTCGTGAAACACGCCCGTCCTAGGTTCATCGTCCTTCTGAACAGCACGGCGGCGTTTCCCGATCATAAGAGAATGCGGCTTTCCGACTCGTTCGAGCAAGTCGCCGGCTTCGACGGCGTGACATTGGAACTGGAAATCGACGTTTACAACGTAAACGCTGGCCGAAATAGTAGTATACTAGAAGCGTGTGAGGAACTGAAAGGGTATGCTTATTTCGTGTTCTGGGTAAGGGCGCACGAGAAGGAGCTTGCGGCGCGGGCGAGCGGTGCGGAAGCGATGAAGACTGCGATCAAGCTGGCGATCCAGGATTGCAGGAACGCCAATCTGCTGAAAGAATTTTGGGAAAAGATGAGTCAGGAGGAGTTGAATATGCTTGTAAACGAGTGGGACATGAAAACGGCGCTGGAGGTTCGCGAGGAAGAGGGCTTTGAGAGAGGTGTGGGAGTAGGCATCGAGAAGGGCATGGAAACCGTTGCCGTAAATGCCTTGGCAAAGGGCTACCCCTTTGAGCTTATTCACGAACTCACCGGGCTTGACACGGAAACCATTACCAGCCTTTCCCAAAGGGCCCATTGATATGCTTTCATACGAAAAAGATTAGGCCAGGCGTAAGTTGCCTTTAGGGTCACCAGCAATTCTAAATTCGCCTGATTTGTGTAAACCTAAACGGCGACGAGTGACGTTTACGGCAGGGGCGAATTTAGAGTTGTCGAAAAATACGTGTCTTGACTTTTCTTGCATCATTTTGTAGGCTATAGTTATGGGAAAACGTGGAAAAACTCCCTTGGGTTCCAGAGTTGTTGTTACGATTCTCGCCGTCTTTACTGGTATTTTCGCGGCGGCTATCGGTGTTGGGCTTGGCTTTACCATGGCGGAAACAGCCAACATTCGAAGTCGCGAGGACTTCCTGGAATTCAATCCGGCCCTGCCAAGCAGGGTGCTGGATATCAACGGGTACTTTATAACCGAATTTTCAGCGGACGAAAGAAGGGAACTTGTCCCCCTGGACGAGCTTCCACGGCACCTTATCAACGCGGTTCTGGCGCGTGAGGACATAGACTTTTTTAACCATAGGGGTTTCTGCGTAAGGGGTATAGCCCGTGCCGTGACTGGGATAATACAGGGCGTGAATCGCGGCGGTGGCTCCACCATTACCCAACAGGTGGCTGGAACCCTTTTCACAAACCGTAGGGAGCCGACTTTCCGTAGAAAGATAATCGAATTGTGGTGGGCCTTGCAGCTTGAACGACGCTACACCAAAAACGAGATACTCGAAATATACATGAACTACATGGTCATGGGGCCTGGGGTTTTCGGTGTCGAGGCGGCCAGCAGACACTTCTTTGGCCACAGTGCCAGGGATGTGACACTTGCCGAGGCGGCGATTTTGGCCGTACAGCTTTCCAGCCCGGCACGTCATAACCCCTTGCGTCACCCGGAAGTTGCCATGGATCGCCAGCGATTCGTGCTGGACCGCATGGTGTCGTTTGGCTTCGCCACCAGGGAGGAGGCCGACGAGTCCTTCAACGAGTTCTGGGGCAATTTCGACTTTACCCGTGCGGATGTCGGGGCTTACCTTGCCGGTACCGTCAATAATGCGCCATGGTTCAGCGAGCTTGTCCGCCGCGAGCTGGATGGCATGATGTTCGGCACTATGGACTATTTCCGCGATGGCTTTACGGTTCATACGACGCTGAATCTTAGGCACCAGGAAGCGGCGGAAAGGCACATGGCTGCCGGCCTAATCGAAGCGAACCAGAGGGCCCAGGTAGCCGGCGGCGCAAGAATCGGCCAGGCCGAACAGACGATAATGCCGGTCATCGACCTTTTGGCTTTGATGTTCGATATGGGGGGTGTCCATGCGGCATCCATAGCGCAGGACGAGCATAGGGCCATTTCCAGATACACGAATTCGATAAACCCGATTGTTGACATGGCGGCCCTGATATTCGGCATCCCAGAACTAAGGGTAATTACCGATGCCGGGTTCAGCGAAATACGTCGCCAAAACGAGCGGAGCGATGTCGAAGGGGCCTTGATTACCATCGAAAACAACACGGGGCATATAACCGCCATTGTCGGTGGTTCCGAGTTTAGCCAGGCAAACCAGTTCATTCGTGCGACACAGGCCAACGTGCAAACGGGATCGGCCTTTAAGCCCCTGTTTTTCTCTGCGGCACTCGACAGCAGGCATATAACAGCATCTACGGTTCTGCATGACGCACCCATCGTGTTCCACAACGAGGACGGTACGCAATATATCCCCATCAACTTTGGCGGAAGATGGAACGGCCCGATACTGATGCACCGGGCACTTAACATATCGCTTAACATTCCCGCCCTTAAAATACTGGACATGGTCGGTTTCGACGCGGCGATTGAACGTTCGGCGGCGTTGCTTGGGATTACCGACCAAAACCAGATACGCACGATGTTTCCCCGCGTATATCCCCTGGCCCTGGGCGTGACATCTACCTCGCCAATGCGTATGGCAAGGGCTTTCGCCATTTTCGGCAACGAAGGCCGCGAGGTAACGCCCATTGCTATTCGCAGGATAGAGGACAGGAATGGCAGGGTTATATTGGACCCAGAACGGGATCTTCTTGACCAGAAACGGCGAAGGGGAAACCCGCAGGTGGTAAGCCCACAGAATGCCTACATAATGAGCCGGGTAATGCAGAGAACCGGCGAGGGGACGATGAGTCTTGCAGCATCTAACGCGAACTGGTTCCGCTTTAGGGGCGAGGATGGCAGGGAGTTCAACATTCCCGTAGCTGGCAAGACCGGGACGACCCAGAACTGGGCAGATGCCTGGATTGTCGGGTATAGCCCCTATTATACCACGGCTATATGGTTCGGTTTTGATAGGCCGGGTAGTTCCCTGGGTACAAGGGGAACTGGCGCGGGCCTGGTCGGGCCGTTCTGGGGTAGGTACATGAGGGAGATACACGAAGGGCGACCCCACAGGGATTTTGTGCGGCCCGCAACTGGCATCATCTATGTCGAGGTTTGCCGTGTTTCGGGACAGCTTGCAAGCCCCGATTGTAGTGGTCGTATAGCGTTCCCCTTCATGCATGGGACTCAGCCGACACATATGTGTACCACGCACGGTATGCCCACCCATGTTGCGACTCAGACTCTGGAAAATCTGCGAAACCCGCTTATGTTGGACTCCGCTATCGCCAGCTTGTCGGTTGCCATGCCCACCCTGCCAGATATTTTCCTGGACCTGGATTTGGATTTTGACTTTCCAGCCACTCCCGCCCCCGTCGTTACGCCTAGCCCTGCTGGCGGTGGTGCGGCCTTAGCCCCTGTTTCATGGTCCGCTGGCAATCCGTTGCTTGATGGTGGGGCCTTTATTAGCCCAAGTCCGGTAGAAATCGAAGCCCCTGTTGTAATGACTCCTGTTGAGGTTCCCATTGAAACCCCCGTGCTAATTTTGCCGTATGTGGAAAGCAACATGGAAGTTGAAGCGGTGGAACCAGAAGACGAATTTTTGATCATAATCGGTGGTGATGCCGATATCGATGATGTTTCGGTAATGCCACAGGAAACGGGGCCCCAGGAACTGGCGTTTCCGATTGGTAACCCTTTCCTGGATTAGAGAGACGTTAGATGCAGGTGCTAATTAAGGATATCAAGGTCAAGAAAAGGATCCGCAAGGAGATGGGCGATATTGGGGCTTTGGCCGATAGCCTGAAGCGCTACGGTTTGATTAACCCCATTGTAATCAGCAAGGGCAACCAGCTTATTGCTGGACAGCGGCGGTTGGAGGCGGCAAAGCTGCTTGGCTGGCGCACCATAAACGCGGTGGTCTCGGAAACCAAGGGCGATCTTACCCATCTTGAGATGGAGCTTGAGGAAAACATCCAAAGGCACGACTTCAACATGGAAGAGATTGCGGCGGCTACAAGGGCCATATACCGTCTGCGGAACCCAGGATTTTTCCGCCGCATTATTAACGCGATTGTCTATTTTTTCAAGCGACTGTTCGGAATGGAAGTTGACCTTTAGGGAAGCACTGATTAAATCCAATGGGGATTTAATCAGTGCTACTTAATCGCATCTGCGCCATGCAGATGCATGGGAACCGCTGAATTCCGCTTTAATCAGCGGTTCCTTAGGCTACAAGCGGCTTTTGCCGGCTTTGACGCGCAAGTCCAGGTCTATTTTCCAGTCAAATATCTTTCCCAGTTCTTTTAGTGCGGCAAGGCGAATTTCCTTAATCATCGTGCCGCCCTTGCCAACCACGATTCCTTTCTGGGATTCGCGTTCCACGACAATAAAGGCCCGAACCCACAGTTTAGGGCGGCTTCCTTCGTTGTTAAGCTGGGCATCGGCCACCTCGACATGCAGGGAATGGGGCAGTTCCTGCTGTAGGCGATTGATGGCTTGCTCGCGGATGATCTCTTGAATGCGGAAATCGACTTCCTGGTCCGTGTAAAATTCCGCGTCGTAAAAGGGCTCGCCTTTGCCCGTTAGGTCGAATAGTGCGGTAAGAAGCGCGTCGGTGCCGTCGCCGCTTTTGGCGGAGACCTCGAAACAGCGATTCCGGGCAAGGCCGGGAAGGTTTTCCGCGAGAAAGGCATGGGTGCGATCCGTGTCGGCGTTGGGATCGTCGGTTTTGTTGATTGCGGCAATTGTTCTTTCGGCATGGGGGGTAAGCAAGGTGGCAATGTCCGCCTCTTCGGGGCCAGCGGGGCGGGTGGAATCTAGGACGTAAAGGATTATGTCCGAATCGTCCACGGCCTGGTCGGAAATGTCCCGTAGCTTCTTGTTGCCTTTTTTTTCCGACTTGTATCGCCCAGGGGTATCGACGAAGACAAGCTGACCTTGCTCTCTGTTGACTATGCCGCGTATGGCGTTGCGTGTTGTCTGCGGGACGGAGCTGACAATCGACACCTTTTCCCCGCATAATAAGTTTATAAGCGTAGATTTACCCGCCGAGGGACGGCCTACGACCGCGACAAATCCAGCTTTCAGCTGGCCAGCCTTCAGTTGCTCAGTCTTTGGCAACCCTGTTTCTTCCGCCTGTTCCATCATAGCTTGTACTTTACGCCAAAGACCAGGCTTGCGCAACTGCACGGAAATCAATTCTCGCATGAAGGCAAAACAGGGGGAAGATTCAGACCCGGGCCGAAAGTTCCTTAAGATAACCCTTCGTCTTGTCGTCACGAACCGCGCGGGCCGCCGCCTCGACGCCCAAGGGCAGGCTGCTTATGAAGTACCGGGTATCCGTCGTTGTCTTGTCGCCCCTGATGGTCGTGTTCCGCGTCATCACTATCGACGACAGTCCCTTCCAATCCTTCCGCTGGCAAAGCCACGCCACGTCGCCAGTCTGCCAATACTCGCGTATCTGCACGGCACCATGGGCCTTGTCCACCACCTTATGGTACGCGCAGCCGGCGAGCAGCCCAGGATCGCCGAAGTACAGCTTCACGTCCCCGTGCAGGGTGCCCTGGTTCCCCTTCAGGCCCAGCACATAGTGGGCCCCGAGCTCCCGATCAGCCTCGCGATGTCCTTCTGGCACCCCATCGCGTCGGTTGTCACGACCTGGCCCTTCACGTTTATCGATTTCAGCAGATCGGGTATTGCGGTGATTTCGTTGGACTTTTCGTCCACAAGCTCCTCCCCGAGGCAGAAGCCGTTCTCGTTCACGGCGCTCACGATGTGGTTCGCCTTGCGTTCCGCGCTCCCGTTGCCGCGCTGGGTTTTCCCGTCAAGGGCCAGGATTCTACTGATTTTGTCCCCGACCTCCCCTGACATTATTTCGTTCCACCGATTGCGGAACTCCTTCAGGCACTCTGGCGACAGCCGCCCGCTGTCTCGTGTCGTGGGAGGGTATCCCGTGCGGCAGCTCAAGGTATCCGCGCAGGTGCTCCTCGTTTGACACTGCGAACAGGTAAATCCCCGTCCATTCGTTTGCGTTCGCGAGCTCCGCGAAAAACACGATGGCGATTATGTCCCCCATCAGGTACTTTACCTTGGCCTGTTGACGGGGATCCTCCGCCGCCACAAGCCATTCCAGTATTTCGCTCATCCCCTCTCCTTGGGGGTGATTCTCTCATGTTATGCGCTGGCTCGTTCATGCATTTGTCGTGTCGGCCTCAAGCAAAAGCTGTTGGCTCGCACTCCAAAACGACAGGGTTGCTAGTCTGCGGAAAAGGCTTATCCGCCGATTTTCCCTCCCTCTTTTGGGAATACAACATGCAAACGCACCCGCTACACCTTGCGCTTTGCCTGCCTCCTAAGCAAGTTTTGCGCCATTTCCAGGATGAACTCCTGTGTATCGGCACTAAGCTTACCAAATACGGCCAACAGCTCCTTTTCATAGGGAGAAGCGGGACCGAACATCTCGCCAGTTCCGTTCCGCAGCCATTCCTCGTCAACCGCAAAGGTTACGCATATAAGCTTGACGTTTTTGTCGGTAAGGGCGGTTTTTCCAAGCTCGATCATGGACAGAGCGGTTTGCGTAAGGCCGATTCGGGAGGCAAACTCCCCCTGCTTTAGACCCAAGGTTTTACGGACCAGCCGAATTCGGTCGAGTGTGTTCATTTACCCTTCGTTGTATAGAAGAATATCAACCGCATAAAAAAAATTCAATCGACAGCCGAAAAATTGCTTGACTAATTTCCATGTTATTGCTATGATACTACCAATGGCAAACAACAACGGAAGGGATAAGATGCTGGAAAACGAGGTGAAACTCGTCATGGTTTCCCGTCTGTTAACGCCTGAACAAAAGGCCCAACTGCTTGCACGGATACGCCTTGCCCACACTGCTGAATCTTCCGTTCGTAACCCACACGATTCGACATTGAGTGGTATTTTCGAGCTGAAAACACAAGAATATTCCTGCACCAATATTTTGCACGACTGAGGCCTTTGTACTAAAACACGCAAAGGAGAACGGAAAATGAAAACCGCAATGAAGAAGACTATGGTTTTGGCCGGGATACCCGTCAGGTACCACATGGGAAACACCACCCTTCAATGTTTCCGTTCTTCTACCTATTGGTACTGATGGAAGGCAGCCGTGGGAACACAGTTAGGGAGACAACAGTTGTGTGCAATGGGGCAAAAATGTGTAAAAATATTTTTGTGGCATTGTATGTAATATACGAGGAACTTGAGTTTCTCGTATCAAATTGATTGGAGGTCTGACAAATGAAGAGATTGGTTTTGCTGGTTGCTGTTTTTACTCTTATCACGATTGCTTGTAATGCTCAGGTTGGAGGTGTTCCCCAGCGATTAGCTGGTACTTGGTTTGCAGAACAGAGCAGACGTGATTGGCGTACTGGGGAAATTACCGAAAGGGCTACCATGACTTTCACCATAAATTCAAATGGTACATTTTCGGCAGAATTCTCACATGAAGAAGGTGGCGATGTGGAGACTGAGCGTTCGGTTGGTGTAATTGGAATTTCTGAAAACAGATTGGCACTCTTTTTTGAGAACAGTCTAAGGCCAGATATACATGAATTCATTTTGTCAATTGACGGTAATTCATTAGCATTATCTGATGTTGAGCTTTTGAGGGGGGAAGGTTGGGTAATTTTCCGAAGAAGATAACGGCAAATGCCCCAATGCACATAACAAAAGGTAACTGTACGCCGCCTTACGGCGGCTAGGTTCCGCGAAACCGCATTTTGCGGTTGCTGGCCTTTCTACGCAGCCTTCTACGCCACCGCAAAACGTCAGTTATCTGTAACGTTATGCGACAGTTGTGCAGACATTGGTAGAGTGTTTTATTAGGCGAAGCCGATACGGTTTAATACCACGGAGCTCTGCTCCGGCTGAAAGTACGGGAGTCGTGTAAGAGGTATGCAAAAAATCAGGGGCGAAAACCAGAGGAGTACGAAAAGATACATGAAAACAAGCAACTGAAGATATTCGCTTAGACAGCTATGTAATTTAAGATACCGCAGAGCTCTGCTCTGCGGAGGTTCATTAACTAATAGTTTGTATTATTGAGGAGACAAGCATGAAAAAAGTGGTTCTTGGAATCGCCTTAATGGCGTTAGCGATGTTTATTGGATGCGCTTCTGGCCCGCGATTAACGCCGGAACAGCAAGCACAACAACGGGCATGGGAATACGACAACCCGCAGTACAGCAGCGCGGCTGATTTTGATTGGAACATACGTGGTGGCGGCGTAAGAATTACTGGTTATACGGGAAGGCTTGCGAACGTGCGGATTCCCCCGCAGATGTACGGAATGCCCGTTGTTGAAATTGGGGAAAGGGCATTTAGTGGACGCGGGATTACCAGAGTGACAATTCCAGATAGTGTTACTAGAATAGGGCGTTGGGCATTTTCTGGCACTCGGCTAACCAGCGTAACCCTTGGTAACGGCGTTACTACTATCGAACGAGGAGCATTTGCAGGTTCCATTGATGGGCATGGAAACCCTCTAGGTCAACTGACCAGCGTAAACATTCCTAACAGTGTTACCTATATAGGGATGAATGCATTTGCCGCTAACCAGCTTACGGGGAACATTGTCGTATCTGCTGGAACTCATGTCGGAGGAGGCGCATTTGGAAATGCCAGGGTGGTCAGCGATGCGGCGGCTGCGAGGACTCCGCCACAACAAGTTGGCGGTGTTGCCGCTTCGCCTCAGCAGGTAGAACAGTTGGCTGCACAGCTTGCAGCACAACAAGCTTGGGAACAAGCCGACGCACCATATAATCATGAAAATGATTTTCAATTCGTTCGCAGTACTGATCTTAATTCAGTTATTATTACTAGGTATGTGGGAACAAGCCAGGAAGTCAGAATTCCGTCTCATATACGTCAACTGCCTGTCACCACAATTGGATTCCGTGCATTTAGTGGAAGAAATCTATTACGAGTAACTATACCCGACACCGTTACCGCTATCCATGGAGAAGCATTTGTGAATAACCAACTGATCAGTGTAGTGATACCTAATAGTGTAATCACCATTGGGGATTCAGCATTTAGTGGAAATCGATTGTCTAGTGTAACCATATCTAACAGTGTTACAGCTATTAGTTATGGGACGTTTTCGAGAAACCAGCTTACCAGTATAACGATACCCAACAGCGTGACGACTATTGCTCCAAGGGCATTTGCTAATAATCAACTGGTTAGTTTAACGATACCCGACAGTGTGACCACTATCGGTCGTGGGCTTCCTGCTGCTTTTGTCGGTACTATTTTTTTTACAGATGGTGCTTTTCAGGATAACCACCTTGTCAATGTAACCATTCCCAACAGTGTTACCTCAATCGGGATAGGTTCGTTTCAAAATAACAGACTTACCAGTGTAATCATACCTGACAGCGTGACCTCTATTTCGCAAGATGCATTTAGAAACAATCAACTTACCAGTGTTACAATCTCCAACGGTCTTACTAGAATAGTAGGAGGCGTATTTGCAAATAACAACCTTACTAGTGTAACCATTCCTGCCAGTGTTACCCACATCGATGGTGGTGGTGGTGGTGCACTTGATGCATTTGGGGGGAACCAGCTAAGCAACATTACCATTGGAGCTAATGTTAATGTATTTTATGGGCTCCCCAATGGTTTTATTGCTGTGTATCACCGGAGTAATCGACGTGCGGGAACATATACTCTTAGCAATGGTATTTGGGTTGAGGAATGGTAATTGTGTTGAAAATGCACAACCGTCGCATAACAAGCGGCAACTGTACGCCGCCTTATGGCGGCTAGGTTCCGTGAAACCGCAGTCGGTACTTCGTGCCTTCGTAGGCGCGATGGTGCCTGTCATGAATTTTTAAACCCTCCGCGCAGCATGACTGGCACTTTTTTCCTACTACAGGGTTAGTACCACACTCCAATCGGCGGGCGGCGCAACGGAGACGGGCACGAAATTTCAAGTCCTGTACGGGGGTGACTGGCACCATTTTACTACCCTGTTTTAAGCCCAAAACCGTTGGCAAATCCGCATCGTTGCTGTATATTTGAGGTATCAGGGGCAGACGATGAAGCGACGGGATTTGGTAAACCTGCTTGAAAGGGCCGGATACAGGGAGGTTCGGAACAACAGGCATGCGGTCTACAAAAAAGAGGGTTGCCGGTCTGTGCAGGTGCCAAACCATCGAGAAATAGCGGAGTATTTGGCAAAACAAATCCTAAAGGATGCGGGGATACAACAGGGCGAATGGGCTTGATTAGCCTCTCTGGCAATATTTATGGGGGAACAAATATGAAGTATGTTTATCCGGCGATTTTTCACGCCGGCAAAGACGGTTGGTATTCAATTCGCTTTCCTGATCTGCCAGGGTGCTATAGCCAAGGCAAATCATTGACAGAGGCTATGGAATTGGCGCAGGCGGCTTTATCGGAATGGCTGCAATATCTGGCCGACGAAAACGAATACATCCCCGATTCCTCCTCAATCAAAGACATCAAGACGGAGCACGGCGCCGAATTCGTCACCTTAATCTACGCGGAAACTCGCATGGAAAACGTTGCCTAAAAACTACAGGTGCGCGGGTGTCAGTCAAAAATTTTCAAACCCTCTGCGAGGGGTGACCGGCACTTTTTTCCTACCACAGGATTATTAGTGACATCCTACCAGCCGACATTACGGCGACCAATCCCACCAGATAGCCCTCACACGGCGGCGCAACGGTGAGGCTGTGTCAAAACTATTTTTGGCCTTAATTTTCATGCGATAAACGGGAACGTTTTCCATTGTTTTCGTCATTGTTCATTCGCCATTTCATGGAAATTTGAGCATTTTTGGGCTTTTGACACAGCCTGCTGGTGACAGTCACCAATTTTTAAACCATTTCGAAAATCGGATACCCGCATCCACTTTCAAACGAAAATTGAATTCCGTTGCGCAACTGGGCATGGTATTTCCCGGCAATACCTGATATAATACGGGGGGCTTAGGTATGATCGACAAACTACTGAAATTTATCGACCGGCACGATTCTTTTATACTCACCACCCATGATCCTGCCGATGCGGATGGTATCGGCACGCAAATGGTAATGGCTTGCATTTTAAGGGGGCGCGGAAAGCGTTTCCGCATTATCAATGCAAGCCCGGTGCCTGAGCACTTTGTATTTATGGACAGCTCTGGCATAATCGAGGAGCTGGACAGGGATGGACACGGGGTGCTACCCGAGCGATCCGCGCTGATCATCGTGGACACTGCCGAAGAAAACCACATGGGCCAAATGCGGGAGCTTATTGGCAGATCGCGGGAGGTGTTTGTCATCGATCACCATGAACCCAAGCCCGATGCCACTCTTAAAGGCATCTATGACGTAACCGCCGCATCCACCTGCGAGCTTGTCGTTGAGCTGGCCGAGGCCGCCGGCACCGTCATAGATCCAGATGCCGCCTTCGCCGCATATGTCGGCATAGCATACGACACTGGCTTTTTCGCCTTTCCTAAGGTAGGGCCGCGAACCTTTCGCGCCGCGCTGGAACTTGTTCGACTTGGGGCAAACCCCAGCGAGGCATATCGCCAGCTCTGCGAAAACGTTCCCGCGCGAGCCTTGCTCTTGCAGAAAAAGGCATTTGCCGGGCTGACTCTGCACTGCGGAAACAGAGTTGCGCTCCAGGTACTGCGCCGGGAGGATTTTTCCGAAGTTGGCGCACAGTCTGGTGACACGGACGGTTTTGTCAATTTCCCCCTTAAAACCAGGGATATCCGCATCTCATTTTTGATAAAGGAAACGCCAGAAGGAAAAGTCTGCGGCTCCCTTCGTTCTAAAGGCGATTTGAACGTGGCGAAAATCGCCAGGGAATTGGGAGGCGGGGGACACATCAATGCGTCGGGCTTTAGGAGTACCTTGGGCCTTGACGAGACCATTGCAAAAACACTTGCCAAAATAACGGAATACATGGAGGCCCAATGAACAAGAAAACATTCCTAACTGTCGCTGTCTTTCTAGTTTGTGCTGCGGGAATCGCAATCTTTGCCCTGCGGTATCAAAGCGAAATTGAACAGCCGGAAAGGCATCGAATGCGGGTCGTAATTCCCTCTGGCATCGGCATTCCAGATCTGGGTGCTGCATCGTTGGAACATGCCACGCCAGAGAATGCGTATATCCTAAAGGCCCCGATGGAACAGGGCGAGCTTGTCATATCGGTACTGAATTTTGACTTTGACAACGATGGAATCGATGATCAGGTAGTGGCATTTCGGGGTAACAATTCCCAGGGGAACGGCGGCGAAAGCCCTGTTTCAATCGCGTTTTTTACGTTCAATGAACGCGCCGCAGGCTATCGCCGTCTTTGGGATCTACCCACGGCGGTGACTGTGCCGGGAACGGTTTCACTGTTTACCCTGGATCTTCTAGGCGATCGCAACAATGTCATTGTTGTTACTGGTATGAACGATAAAAACGAGCATACCATGACGGTTTTCCGCAGAAGCCCCTTCAACGATTCGTCGCGACCTTTCGATGTTATCGCGGAAATACGAATCGATGGTTCGGTCGCCGTGCAGGAGGTGCCGCGTTCGTTGGCCTATCAGCAGGGTGTCGCAAGGGGGCAACCCTTTACGATTATCGCATCGGGGCAGGATCCAGAATCTGATAACATTCTTGACAGAATTGAGCTGTCCTATACCTTTAACCAGGCAACTGGAATTTACCAGCGCAGTGGTAGGGTTCGCATACCTGGGGCGCGAATTGAACAGGATCGTGTACGGACAATTCTTTCTGGTGCCCCTGGGGTGTTTGAAAACTTTATTAGCGATATCTGGTACCATGTTACCCCAGAGGGAACCATCGACAGAAACCAGTTTGTTTTCTTTGACCCCGCGCGTCGCGAGATTATCTTTTTTGGTGATGAAAGCCAACAGATTTTTGTATGGCAGCATTCCAATACCACCAGGCAGGGCATTTTTATTTCCAGTTATAACAGCACGGTAACGGCAATGCGCCGCCGGGTAAACATAGAACTGGAATCCATGGACAGCATTCGTGTTACGGTTACCGATGACAGAAGGCAACGGGTCGGGGTCCCCCCCCCCTGGAGCGGTTCGTATCGCAGAGCTGCTGCCGTTCTAAGATCCATGGCCGAAGACAATCATGCAATGGCCCCGCATAAAGACGCGATCTTTGACAGCCCCATTGGAAGATTGCGCTTTATGCCAAACGGGGAATACGAACTTAGCGCACACGGTTCGTTTTCCAGGGGTAGATATGTTTTTTTCCAGGCTGGGAGCAGGGATCTTCTTGAACTACGCCCACACCAGAATTACCTTGGAACGCTTGTCGGGACGACATTTGCACCTAACGACCGCCATGTTTTTCATGTTACAGGCATAAACAGAAACGCGCTGGGCCATCCAGACGCGGCACCGGAATACATGGGCCTTACCCGTGTGCTTCTGGGGGCATCTGGTATTCACGATCTGCACGAAGCGCAAATCGTTCTTACCAGGGCCTATGGACGAATGGCAGGGGAATAACAATGCGTTTACAGGTAACTTCGCTGGCGTTGTTATTCTTTTTCGCCGCCTTGTCACTTAACGCCCGCGAGATAGAAATTTTTGTTGAAGACATAGAGCTTAATATGCCTCTTGAAGGGGCGACTGTGCGTTTGCCAGATGGCAGACAGTATGTCTGTGACGAAGACGGCAGGGCCGTGTTTTCCATACCACCTGGCGCACAAATGCTGATACAGGTAAGTTACCCAGGTTACGACACGGCAAGGCTTGTCATTGTGCCTGGGCAGGATCGGTACGTCGTGGGGTTATGGCTTTCTGGCGTAATGGAAGGCAGGGAACTTGTTGTAGAGGCGGCAAGACCGGGGGGTGGCGGCGAAACGGTAACAGGACGCAGTGTTGCCGTCGCGGGACGTGAAATATCACAGACTGCCGAGATCGGAATTGTCGAGGATGTTATGGCCACCATAAGGCTTCTTCCTGGTGTCGGCTACACTGGCATGTTCAACGCCCAGCCTAGCATAAGGGGTGGCGACCCTGGGGACATGAGGGCGACTTTGGACGGCTTTTATGTCTTTAACCCTTTCCACTGGGGTGGGGGCTTTTCGATCTTTGACCCCCGCATGGTTCAGAGTGCTCAGCTTTCCCATGGCGTATTTTCTACTCGTTATGGCCACACCATTTCAGGGCTTCTGGACATAAGAACCAAAAACCCTTCCCCAACCGAGGTCGAATTAGAGGTGGGCGTGAATTCCAGCGCGGCAAACTTTGGGCTTTCGCTTCCGCTTAGGGGGAGGGGAGGTATACTGATCATGGGGCGCGTTACCTATCAGGATCCGATTGTTGCTTTGGCGCAACAGCTTGCCAGGGTTTATGATCGGCTTGATGTGGTAAACTTTATACGGGTTGCACCGTATATCAGAAGCGGTACCATTACGGGTAACTATCGTATTTCCGACAGGCTTGAATTCGGTGGCACCGCTTTCTGGGGCATGGATGGGGTCGGTGTATTTTTCGATTACGACAATTTCGCAAATTACGGCGTTAGGGGAAGCAGTATGGCTGCGGATTTTGATGCAATTAATTACCAGGGCTTTGTGACGACCAGACTTTTATGGAATCCCCGAAACGACATGCTTTTGCGCTTTACCACTGGGCTTGGCTATATGAACACGGTATTCGAAGGTTCCATACAGATGGACACCGACGAAGGGTTTTCTTCGCTCGATCCTTGGTGGGAATTGTTATTCAATTTTTTTGGCGGTGTCGCTGACCTGCCTTTTCGCCATTCCACTAGAGACCTTATACAGCAGTCCGACAACATGTTCAATGTGCAGGGGCGTATAGACTTTGACTGGGAATTGATTGACGGCGTGGTGCTTGCCGCAGGGGTGCAGGAAAAGTTCAGTCGATTTAGACAAACGGGTGTTCAGCAGATGCGTTGGCAAAGATGGCTTGGCAATTTTGACGATCCCGAACCGATATTTCTTTCTTTGGGTATTGGTCCTGATGATCCTCGTCGCCCTTTCCTTGAAGAAAACATGATGGTCAGCATTCCGGTCACGCATGAGTCAGACGCACAGAACATGGTGTTCGCGACATCGGGCTATGTTCTTGTAGAATACCACACGCCGGGCAGACGGATGGGCGTGGAAGCTGGTCTTAGGGTAGATCATTTCTATGTTATGGGAAGGGGTTTTTCGCTGGGAACTGTGCCCGCGCTGAATCCCAGGCTTAACATTGACTTTAATGTTTTCAGAAATCGATGGATAATCGAGTCCATGAATATCGCCGTGGGAACAGGTCTTTTTTCTTCGATGAACAACGCGGTGCTTGCCGTAGAACAGCATTTTGTTATAGACCAGCTAAGGGCAAACAGGTCTTGGTCTTCTGTGTTGGGAACTCGTTTGGAATTTCCAGAGGGCATTAGCTTCAATATAGAGGCCTACTACAGGCACATATTCGACAGGATGTACATACCAATAGACATTAGCCCCGAAGGTGATCCAATAGTTCGCCCCAATTTCGATGGCAGGGGAAGGGTCTGGGGAATTGACTTTATGCTGCGAAGGATGCAGTCACGTCGCCTGGACGGTTGGCTTTCATACTCGTTCAACTGGACGCAGCATCTGGACCCCGATGGTGGAAATGCGGCGATGGGAATATCGGGTGGGACGCGGACTGGTTGGCATTTTCCTTCTTATCATCGTTTTCATAATTTGAACCTCGTCCTTAACATAAGGCCCGCCCCCCGTTTCAATATTTACACCCGCTTTGGTCTTGCTAGCGGGATGCAGCTTGCGAGGCGCATCGGCGACGCGCCCCAAAGTTTTCCAGTGTATGTTTTCAACCCCGACACTCCTGATGATAGCTATTTCATTATAAGGTATTTTTGGCCTTCTGTGTTGGACGGAAGCAATCGCACCAGCCCAAGTCTTCCAATGGATGTAAAGTTTTCTATCTTTGGTAGGAACGCCAGGGGGAGGGGGATGGCCCGTTGGGAAATCTATGTTGCGGTGGAGAATGTCTTGGGTCTTTTGTCATCGCAGTTGGGGCTGTCCCAGGGAAACACTGGCTTCGATCCGTTTACGGGCCAGGCCAACCAGGGTATCCATGCCGCGACTTATCAGATACCCATTCCGATACCATCGTTCGGGTTCAGGATCACTTTTTAGGAGCGCGAGAGTGAAAAAGTGCATAGGTGTTTTCGCGACGTTGTTTTTGTTCTTGCAAACGAGTTGCGTTTCCATGGTGGAAAGGACGGGACGTGTCCTGGATGGTTCCGCCTTTGCCGAAAGGGTGCAGGCGATATACGCGGCGGGGGACGACCTGGAAATACGCAAGATGAGGAGTAGGGAAGGGGAGTACTCGTTGCTCATTCTGCCGAGTCGGTTTCCATCGGTGCAGATACGTACTTCCGCGCCTGCTGCGGATGGGGGGATTCTTCTTGTCTCGTTGGATTATCTTGGGGGCAACGAGCATGGCTGGAACGAGTTTCGCCTAGACCTTTTTGGATCGGGCAGTTTCATTCAGTTTGACGAGACTGGCGGCGGAACCTTTTCGCTTGCCCAGGGATTTGAGCCGGTGCAGATTTCCTTTGGTCGCATACGCCGCTACGACACCCGCATTACCGGGCACGATGCGTTGACCTATCTACGCAATCGCCACGAGCGCGTCCTTGCCCTTACCGAATGGATGCACGAGCGGGGGGGGGCATACTACGGGGATTTCGAAAGGCACTGGGGGCCAATACTGTTCCCGGAACTTGCCAGGAACAGGGACAGACCCCAGGGCTGGCTACAGGAAGGCGATGTAAGGGTAAGGGCGGAAAACGTAAGTTGGAACACCGGTTACACGGAACGAGTTTTTCCGGAATTGCTATGGAACGTTCGCAACTCTGGCACGCTGCTGCGGGATTGGGAGGAGGCCCTGGAATGGATACACCTGAAGTACGAATGGGACGGCCTTGTGGAACTGCTTACGCGGGAAACGGCTTTGGTTAGGGTTAGGTGAGATTTTCTAGAGGGGATACGGCATTTTCAGTATTCCATCCTTCCCAAGGTTCTTCAAAGTTAACGTGTATAGGCCCCTTATGAGGATCGCATCCAAGCAATTGCCTGCTTTCATTCGCAACAACACCCTCCGCAAACCCCCTTGACACAAGGCCCCAAAATGTCCAATAATTGATAATCAAGCCATGAAATACGTCGTCACGGAAGAACACAGGACGCAATTCCCCAACCCTATACAACTAAAGCTAGGGGAAAAAGTGCGTCTTGGGAAAACTGCCGAGGAAACCGTGGGTGAAACGCCAGGCGACGAGAACTGGACCCTCTGCGCAAAACTGGACGGCTCGAACGAAGGCTGGGTTCCCAATCAGATAATCACGCGCGACGGCGATTATGGGTACATTATCGAGGACTATTCGGCAAGGGAACTTGATGTGGACAAGGGGACGCTGGTTAAAGCGATTAGGGAAATGAACGGCTGGATGTGGCTGGAACACAGGAACGAAGTGGGCTGGGTTCCACTGTATAAATTGCAGAAAGTAGACTGACTAAACAAGGAGAAAGCGATGATTAAGACTGTGAAATCCGTGGACCTAAAGGGTAAGCGGGTCGTTATGCGCGTTGACTTTAACGTGCCGATGAAGGACGGGGTGGTGCAGGACGACACGCGCATAATGGCGGCGTTGCCCACCATCAAATATATCTTGGAACAGGGGGCTAAGACGCTAACCCTTATGTCCCACTTGGGCGACCCTTCCAAGGATGCGAAGAAGGCCAAGGAAAAAGCCGAGAAGGATGGGAAATCTTTCGACGAGGCGGCCTACATCAAGGGTAAGCACCGTATGGCACCTGTTGCAGCTTATCTTGAGCAGAAGCTGGGCCAGACGGTGGTTTTCGCCGGCGAAGACGGTTGCTTCGGCAAGAAGGCGTTTATCGAAGGGCAGGCGGATGGCTCGGTTATCATGCTGGAAAACACCCGTTTCGACAAACGGGAAACCTCCAAAGACACTCTGGATCGGGATGAACTGGCGAAGGAGCTTGCCTCCTACGGTGAGGTGTTCGTGAACGACGCTTTCGGCACCGCCCACCGCGACCATGCTTCTACCGCTTCGATTGCCAAATTCGTGCCAGTGGCCCTTGCCGGGTTCCTTATGGAAAAAGAGGTAGATTACCTGGAGCCGATTGTCACCAGACCTCAGAAGCCACTGGTTGCCATTATCGGCGGGGCGAAGGTTTCCTCTAAGATTGCCGTGTTGGAAAGCCTTCTCAAAAACGCCTCGGCCCTGATTATCGGCGGTGGCATGGCGTACACCTTCCTTAAAGCGCAGGGATACAAGATTGGGAAGTCGCTTGTTGAAGACGACCAGCTTGATACCGCCAAGAAGATTCTTGCCGCGGCGAAAAGCGCGGGGGCCGAGATTGTCCTGCCGGTGGATCATTTGGGTGCGACAAGCTTTGACGCGAATGCCACGGCGATTCCGGTTGACGGGCTTGACCTGCCGGATAATCTTATGGGCATGGATGTCGGTTTGAACACGCTAGAGAAATACAAGGAAGTGCTCGCCACGGCGAAAACCATCGTGTGGAATGGGCCAGTCGGAGTTTTCGAGTTTGAGGCTTTCGCGAAAGGCACCGGGGAATTGGCGAAAATGGTTGCAGAAGCCACCGAGAAAGGCGTTGTTACCGTGGTTGGTGGTGGCGATTCCGTAGCGGCGGTGAACAAGTTCGGGCTTGTCTCAAAGATGAGCCATGTTTCAACTGGCGGCGGCGCGTCGCTTGAATTGCTGGAAGGCAAGAAACTACCTGGCATCGAAGTGTGTCGGTTGTTAGGGGACGTATTATGAGCAGACAATATTATATTGCTGGAAACTGGAAAATGCACATGACCCGTGCGGAATCGGCGGAGCTTGCCAAGGCTCTGGTTGCGCAGTTGAATGATGGCAAGCACAAGTACCTGGTCGCGCCGTCCTTTACGAACATTGAAACCGTCGGTGCCATTGTCAAGGGTACCAACATTAGGCTTGGTGCCCAGAACTGTGCGGCAGAGGAACAGGGGGCGCATACTGGCGAGGTTTCGGTATTGCAGCTTAAAGATCTTGGTGTGCAGACCATCATTCTTGGACACAGCGAGCGGCGGCATGTCTATAAAGAAGACGATGCGCTGATCAACCAAAAGGTAAAGCTTGCGCTTAAACACGGCTTCGAGGTGATTCTGTGCATCGGCGAGCTTCTGGAGGAACGCGAGGCGGGCAAGGCGGAGTCGGTCTGCGAAGTCCAGACCGTGAAGGGCCTGGATGGAGTCGGCGCGGAGGATCTTGCGAACCTTGTCATTGCCTACGAGCCAGTTTGGGCTATCGGTACAGGTAAAACGGCCACGCCAGAGGATGCGGACGCGATTCAGGCTTTCGTCAGAAAAGTTGTCGCCAGGCTTTACGGTGCGGACGCGGCGGAAAAGATGGTCATACAGTACGGCGGTTCGGTAAAACCGGATAACGCCGCGCAGTTGATGGCGAAGGAAAATATCGACGGGGCTTTGGTTGGCGGTGCTTCCCTAAAGACAGATACCTTTGCTCCCATTGCGAAATTTGCGTAAGTGACGAACGGCCCTGTACAGGGCCGTTGCGTCCTATTGTCGCATAACGCGCTCGTTGCTTTTTTTGATCCTGCGGGATAGGTTTTCTATAATGGAACGGTCTAGGTTTACGTCGCTGTCGAGAATCGTGCCGAAAAGGTGGGCTGGCAGTGCCAATGCCGAAACATCGGTTCTTGCCATGATTGTGGCGGAACGGCTTTCCGAAAGTAGATAGCTCATCTCGCCAAGGAAAACACCTGGTTTTAGGATGGTGGCGGTATTGATGGAATCGGATGTTTCAGAGGGTATCAGCACTTCCACCTCGCCTTCCATAAGAAAGAAAACATCGTTTCCTTCGTCCCCCTTCGACAGAATGATTTCGCCTTTTGGGTAAAACCGATGGTATTTTTCCAATCTGCCATCGGTGGAGTAAAATAGCCTTTGGGCCAGTTTTGGCACTAGCGTGTTGCCGCTTTCCGCCGCCCCGATTTTGGTTTCCCTTAGTCTTAGGAAGAAAAGTGCCTCGAACGAATTTGTCACGGATGCGAACTGGGCCCCCAGAAAGAAAAACAGGAAGAAAAAGTAAACGCTTACCAGCAGTATGATAAGGTCCCCCAGGGTGCCATAGAGAAAATTGTACATGGGCTGTCTTAGCAGAATTCCAAGTAGCATGGCCGCGATTCCGTATACGCCGATGCAAAAAACGCTGCCCCAAAAGGCGGAAAGCCTACTTGGTGGATTTGCCGGAATCAACAGGTATGCAAAGTACAAAAGAACGCCCAGTACCACGAGTCGCAAGGGCTGCTTGCCGAGTAATGACGCAAGAAAGTGTTGGAATGTCGTGTCCTGAAAGAAACCTGCGGCACCATAAAGGCGCAATGCCATTCTGGAACCTAGTATTATCACCAGCATTACCGCCAATATGACGAATTCGATGGCCAAGGTTACCATGTTATCCTTTACAGGGTTCCGCTTTTTCGTTCCAGAAAAAACAACCTTAAGCCCACGATGCAACGAAACGGCGAAAACCCTGCCGGCCCAGAGAATACTTAGCATGAAAATAAGTGTCGGAATGCCTGGTGGCGCGGAAATAAGGAATTCAAGGGCTGGCCAGTATTCGTCAAAGACGGAGTTAAGAAAGGGGATGTTTTGCAATAGGGCCACGGCGGTTTCAGGCGCGGCACGGAAGGCGCGAATCATGAAAAACGAGGCTATTAGGAGCATGGGTGCCGCAGAAAGCAGGAAGCCATAAGCCCCTGCTGCGGCGTGGTTTGCCAGTCCATTCCTGCTGAAAAATTGCAGGGTAATAAGCAGGTGCTGTGCAAAAGTCCTAATTGCCGTCTTCAGTTTATTCATGGAACGCGGCCTTGGAGTGGTGGATTCTCCCCTTACCACCCCGTGAAATTATTCCGTAGCACCGAATCGTCAAGGATAATCGCAACCCGACCCTCGCGAAGCAGGTTGCGGTTTTCTGGCGTGGATATAATCTGTAAGGCATCCTCGCGGCTGATTATGGGATCGGTGGGGCTTGCGCCGAAAACGCCCCTGGCGAAAACACGCAAAGGGCGGTCGCCAACAACGGAGGTAAGTTCGGGGGAAAGGCCGGTCGGCCCCCCAGCGAAAATTCCTTGCCGGCAAAAATATCGAACCATTGCGCCAGTATTCGGATCCAGCATGTTCCGCTCGAAAATAAGGTTCATCTGGCTATCCCATATCTTGGGAAACAGGGCTGGACGGACCAACGCGGAACCTTCCCTTCCATGAACTGATTGCATGTCCGACGCGATTATAATGATTCCCGTGAAGGCCGGGGCAGGGACGGGGGTAAGTGTTCTTGGCACGTCTATCGGTTGCCTATGGCGAATAAACGCCTCGCTGATCCCCTCTATGCCAATGGTGTAGCTGGCCGAAAGCCTGTCAAACCTTGGCGAAAGTGCCGGCGGTACCGCACGGGCCTGTAGCGCAAGGTTTTCGATCTCGAAAAGGCTCCATTCCCCGCGCCCTATCAGGTCCGCGATAACCGAAGATGAATCCACCTGTATGTTCAGGATTTCCGGGCGGATTAACCTAAGGTATTCCGAGGCAAGTATCGCCTCTCCCTGCATCCTGCCGGCGGGAAGCCTAATCCCCGCCGACGCTAGGTCCAGGGAGATAACCGCGTTTATCTCCATTCTGTCCCATTCGACAGCACCATTTATGCCTATCCTGGCCTGGCCAAAAGAAAAAACGCCGTTTAACAGCAGAACACATACCAGGGATACCCCTTTCCAACAAAGCCACCTCATGCCTTTTTCCCTCTCATTCTACAATTATCGGCACTCTTAGGGCTCTTCCTATGGATAGAGTTTGGGTTAATTCCATGTTATTTGCAAAAGCTAGTTCCTGGGGGTTTACATTGTAACGCCTGGCCAGGGACCACAGGGTATCTCCCTGGGCGACTACGTGGGTTCCATTGAAGGGTCTGCTAAGCGTTATAGGCTGCCTGGCGAAGGGTTCCACGTCCTGAAGAACTGGGATTATAAGGGTTTCCCCGGGTCTTAGGTGTCGGTTTCGTATTCCAGGGTTGTGTCGCTCGATCATTGCGACCGAAATGCCGTAATGTCTGGACAGTGCGTACAGGGTGTCACCTGGCTGGATTCTGTAGCGGCGGTACTGTATCAGCACCATGTCGTTCCTTTCCAGAAGGGCGGTGATTACCTCTGCCCGTGCCGCTGGGACCACTATCTCGTGGTTGGGATCCGCCGGGGTTATGCCCTGTAGCAGTTCCAGGTTAAGTCGGCGCAGCAGATTCCTGTCTGTACCAGTTTCTGCGGCGATCATGTCCAACGACACCTGTCTGCCTGGCCTTATGGCCGTCCATTCTATACCTTCGGGCCACCAGTCAATATTAAACCGCCTGGCGTTGGACAAAACGTATGCCGCCGCCACTATCCTGGGGACGAAACGGGTCGTTTCCTGGCTTATCTCCCTTCTGGCGGCGAGATCCCAATAGTCGAAACTGCCCGCCCTTTGCGCCGCGCGTCTAAGCCCATTGGGTCCCATGTTGTACGCGGCGAAGGCCATCGCCCAGCAACCGAAGTTCTGGTAATGCCCTTCCAGCTTTCTAAGTGCCGCGACAGTCGATCTTCGGAAATCCCTGCGTTCGTCCAGCGTTTCGTTTACCCTTAACCCGAAAGGGGCGATGCTGTTCATCATGAACTGCCAAATACCCATCGCGCCAGATCGGCTAAGAGCCGTGCCAATGTAGTCCGACTCGATAAAGGGTACGACTACAAGCTCGGGCGGTAGACCGCGTCTTTCTATCTCGCTTCTGACGAAGGGAATATACGTGTGCCCGTTTCTGATAACCGAATGAAGCCATGCAACGCCGTTGGGCCTTGTATACCTATTGATGTAGTACCTTGTAAGGGCCCTGTCAAGGTGTTCAGGTGTAACAATCCTGGATGGAGGGGCTGGCGGCGGGGCGCGGTGGGCAAACAACGATGGGTCGAAATCCCCGCGATCGCTGCGGAGGGGGCGGTTGCTGCCATGCAAGGTTGTGCGCACAGGGTCTTCGATAGCTTGCGGCGGGGGGTAAGTGACAGGGCTGGTGTAGTGGATTTGCAGCGTCATATAGTAGGGGGGGCTTTCCTGTGAAGGTTCCGCCCCTGCGGTTCCCCACACGAACAGTAGGAATAGCATCGCTATCCCACGGTCTTTTATCGTTTTTACCATGGAAGTTTGCTCCTCGTGTTAAAAGCTTTCTCCGAAATATATGCCTACCCATTCCCAGCGGCCATGAACCGCCGGGTCGGAAGGGAAATGTATTTTTCTGAAGTAGAAATACCAGACGGGGACGGCCATGGGCCAGCCCCATGTTCGCAGAAATACCTCCTCGGAGTTTGAACGCTCGTGGAATCTGTCCGCATAGCGAATACGGGTTCCGCGCATGAACTGAAGAATATTGAAGGGTTGTCTGCTTATTATGTCGTCCTGACCCCAGGAACGGGTAAAGAAATTGGCCCCAGCCTGAATGCTCCTCATCTGTACGGCGTTGTTTGTGTCGAAGGCATGGCGCACGGCTGCGGTCAAGGCAGTCAGGCTTTCGAATGTCCAGTTCCTGGCCGAGTTATGGAAATTAACCTGGTGCCTGGCGTGTATTTCCGCGTTGGGAAAGCCCGGGATTACGGGGCTGCCTTGGGACAGGAAGTTGGCGTAAGCCTGTATCGACCCGCTCCAGTTGCCCACCCTTTCGTATGCCTGGGCAAGCCTGAACCAGATTACCCCCAGATCTATTTCGCCAGGAAAGCGGGAAATCAGCTCGTGGTAGTACCAGACCTGCTGTGCGGGGTCGTCGTTTAGCTCGATAAGCTGGAGAAGGCAGGTAAGATGTATCGATGTTCCGTTGATTATAAGATCTGGGTAGTTTTTTACGATTAAGTCAAAGTACCTTGCGGCTATTGGCAGGGAACCTTGCCTTATGTGGGCATACGCAATCATCAGCAAATGATGGCTGTTGTAGGGATCGTCTGGGTATCTTACGGTTCGCCCCCCCAAGAAGTGGATAAGCCTGCCGTACTCGCCTTCCCTAAAGAAATTGTTGGATATTTCCTTGACTACCGCGAAGTTTTTTTCGGAGGAATTGCCTTCGGCATCCAGAAGCATGAACAATGCCCTTAGCTGCTCTTTGTTTTCGCGGGAACCGACTAGAAAATGCGGATTTACTTCAAACCCATCATGGCCTCGAAAAGTTGTGGCGGAAATGGTTGCGAATGCGGTGCAGATCACCAAGATCGGTACGATGATCATAACACGTCTTGTCCTTACTTTCCCCATTGATAGACCTTTCCCATACTGATATACTACACAATATGCCAAATTTTGCAAGCCGTCGGCCTGTTGCTAAACTCTTTTTTATTATCGGCGTTCTGCTCCTTTTTCTTGGTGGTACTTTTTTGATCGGATCGCCCCCGGGGATTTCGCGGGTTTTGGTACAGATTGCCTTTTTGCTGGTTGCGGTCGGTGTGGGTTTCGCCATGATTGCCGTCAAGATAAGCCGTCGCTCGCTGTACATTTTTCTTGCGGGGCTGTTTCTTCAGGCTGGGTTGTTTTTCTTTCTTAGTGCCATAGACGCAATGCCGTTGGGGTTCGCCAGGGCTTGGCCCCTGTTGTCGGTTTTTGCCGGTGTGGCTATTCTTCCCGCTGGCTGGCACCGTTATGGGGCGATCAGGCCGAATTATGTTGTGCTTGCGGCGGCTTTTATCATTTTGGGTTCGGTTCTGATGGTTTTTTCGCTGGACATGGTTGACTTTTCGTTTTCGCAGTTTATTCTTGATTGGTGGCCTCTCTTGGTGGTTCTTGCGGGGATTGTCCTGGTGCTTGCCGCCCTTAGTTCCAAGCTTACTGGGGGTTTCAAAAAGTGAGTGCCAAAGCAGTGGCTTTTCGCAGCAATTTATTGTATATTGTACGGAGGAGCGGAATATGAAATATGTTTGCGATTTGTGCGGATATGAGTATGATCCTGCTGTTGGCGATCCCGATAACGGTGTACAGCCTGGGACGGCCTTTGAGGATCTTCCGTCGGATTGGGTTTGTCCACCCTGTGGTGCGGACAAAGATTCGTTTTCCCCTGCTTCCTGAGTGAGCGACGATGCTTTCTAGGGAAGACTTTATCTTTACCATAGGCTACGATGGTCCTATGGCGGTGGTGGACGGCAAGGCGAAGAAGCGCTACGGTTCCCTTTCCACCAGGCAGCTTGCCGAAAAGGGGCTTTTCCGCGCGGCGTATTCCTCGGCGGTTTGGTCGAAGGAGCCTGCGGATATGGATGCCGTGGTGGAAATATACAACAAGCTTAGCGGTTCTTCGCTTACCGTTAATTCGCAATTGGATCGTTTGTTCGGGGTTTTCCCCGTGCAGGCGAGCCGTTCGGTAGTATTGTAGGTTTTTGTTTTTGGGGGGTGCCCTGGTTTCGACTGGTACGATTCGGGGTGCAGACAGCAGGTGGAGCGCTCGTCTCCTGATCGGGCAAAAAATTTAACTGCCAACAACGACAGTTACGATTACGCCTTAGCTGCGTAACCGCGTGGAACCGTCCCGCCGCCCTGAGGGCTGGCTTCCGCGTCGCAATCAGGGCTGGCCCCGCCTTCGCTCCTGGAGGCGACGGGGTAAGATTTTCCGGGATACGGGTTGGCCGCGCGCCGTTTAGCAAAGCCTGCCCCGACAATTTAATAAACGGCTAAACCTGTAGACGTTTGTGTTTCGCGTATTAGGACGCGGGTTCGACTCCCGCCACCTCCATGTTTGGTGTTGAGCTAATTCCTTGCTGGGCAAGGAATTAGCTCAACGAGAACGAGAAACAAGGTCTAAAACCGAGGTCTAAAAGTTCGGTTGGGCGGGAAGGAACGGAGCGTATTTCTTCTATATTGTTGCATCGTGTATACGGTATGTCAAAATGACCCAATCAGGCTGTTTTAGACCTTATTTAGACCTTGGTTATCCTCCGCGGCTATCAAAAATGCCAGTAAACCATCGAATCTGTGTGATTGGTGGCATTGGCAATGGTGGAAGGTACTGTTTTTCTTAGGGAGTTTTCCCAGCTTTTACTGAGGCACGGGGCCTCATTAGAGGATCTGATCGGCATGGTTTACACGAAGGAAGAACTCGACCCGCTGACCGGCAAGTACAAAAAATACTTCGACCTGGGAACCGTCAATAGAAACCCCGAAAAATACCCCGACGGCTTCTCCTACAAAGTCCGCTACAAACTGGATCTCACCGGGAAAAGGATTCCCCAGGGCAAGGCGACGTATACCACGAAAACCGCTATCGTGGACGAGGCGGTAAAGCAGGGTTTTGACAACCGGCTGGAAGTGCTGAAAACTTATGCGGCCAACAAGACCAGCCCGGAAAGGGGAAAAGCGTTCTATAGGATGCTCCTTGGTTATTATGCAGACGGCTCGAAATACCTCCAGGACGACACCGCGAACAACAAGCGCGAGGTGATATATAAATCCAGAAAAGAGGCGCAGACGTTTGTCGAAACCGACCTTATCCCATATTTGCAGGAGAGGAAAGTCAATCACATACAGGAAATAACGACGCCGGTATACAGTGGCCTGAAAATACATCTACAGGCAAAGGGGGTGAAAGACAAGACAATAAACAACCGCCTCAATTATTTCGTCCGCATTCTGGAGTACCACGCAAGGAACGGCCTGCTGGAAAAGCTGCCCTACACGAAAGGTACTTCCCTGATACGGCTAACGGGGAAACAGGAAAAGGAAGACGCGGAGATTATGCCCATCGAAAAACTCAAAGGCATTTATCCCCATAAAAATCTCATCGATCCCATAGCTCTTATTAATTTCATGAACCCATTGGTCGAGCCCATATCCCACGACTCCTTAAGCCACAAAGAGCGGAAGGCGATTTTCAACGACTACATCCTCCCCTTTACCGTAGGCGTCCTATCCTTGAATACCGGAATGAGGAACAGCGAAGTGGGCAGGATAAAACGGGAGGACTTTATAGGCGTGAAAGAAAAGGAAACTTTCCTGTTGCGGGTGTGGAACAAGAAGACCGAGTATTTCAACAAGACAAGCGAAAGCAAATTCAGAAAAATTCCGTTGCACGCTTTTACCATCGAGGCGGTCAAGACGTACATTCGGCAAAAGGAAGAACTTTACGGGACGGTAAATAATTCGGACTTTCTTTTCGGCAAAGCCGTGGTGGACAAGGATACTGGTGAAATCGACGGTTCACTACATTACAGGGTTTTTGACAAAGCCGTTCTTGTCTTGCTAAAGCTGATAAAACACAATGATAATTTTGCGGATTTTTTTTCCAACGAGAAGGAATTGGTAAGGACAATGGGGGATATCAAATCTCTACATGAAGACATAAGGGATTTGAAGGAAACGGGTAAGGGCATATCCTTTTATTCTTTCAGGAAAACGTTCAGAACCATGCTTGGCCTGAACAACGATCTTGCCGAATACTACATGGGGCATAAACTGGGGCACAACGCCAAAACCACGTACATACAGGTCAATTGCCTGGACAACAGGCTGTTCGTGGAGGAATATGCCCAGCCCGTCATCGCAATGATGGACA
>Ga0209755_10001732_pt1 | contig 32718 bp, 26 predicted proteins | sample TergutCo191P1_FD_187301 | JGI IMG/M metagenome (GOLD analysis project Ga0209755, IMG submission 187301) | Cornitermes sp. P1 segment gut microbial communities from Petit-Saut dam, French Guiana - Co191P1 (SPAdes) (version 2) | ecosystem: Host-associated > Arthropoda: Insects > Digestive system... | reverse complement strand
TATGAATTACACAATCGATCACAGCAAGCAAAATCCTATAGCGGAAGTGACGTTAATGCGCGACGAAGAAATTCTGATTGAAAGAGGAAGCATGGTTTACCAGTGCGGTAACGTGACGCTTGAGGGTGTTTTAAATGCACGCGGAAAAACCGGACTTGGCGGTGTACTCTCGGCTATCGGGCGTTCGATGGTCAGTGGTGAAAGTATGTTTATAACCAAAGCCAGAGGGGAAGTTAATGGTGCAAAAATTGCTATCGCACCGTGTATTCCGGGTATTATCTACGAGCTTTTCGCAAAACCGGGTCAGCAGTGGCGCATCAACGACGGAGCATTTTTGGCGTGTGGCGATGAAGTGAACTATAAGATGGAGCGTCAGTCCGTTGGGCGTGCGTTTCTTGGCACAGGTGGTTTATTTATTATGACAACTGAGGGTGAAGGCCCTGTTCTTATTCATTCCTGCGGAGATGTGCTTCCCCTTGAGCTTGACGGAACGAAAAGCATTGTTGTCGATAATGACCGTGCTTTGGCGTGGAGCGAGACGCTTGAGTATGACATTAAAGCTGCGTCGGGGATTTTTGGGTTTACTACAGGTGAAGGATTTGTCAATGAGTTTCACGGCAGAGGAACGGTGCTGGTACAGACTCGAAACCTGAAATCCATCATTTCACAGGTTGCAGCTACACATTCAGGGTAGGAGCGATTTAACCGAGGGTGCTTGACCCTCATCAAAATGACAACGCACCGCTTCTCGTAAGGTTTCAGCCAGCTCGTCATATTCTTCGCATTGTGTAAAGATGGAATGGTTTACCGCACTGGCTTCAAAACCGCCATCTATAGATTCCTCAACATAAAAAAGTATTTCGTTACTCATATTCGGACTCCTTTAAAATCTGGTGACCCGTACGGGACTCGAACCCGTGTTGCCGGCGTGAGAGGCCGGAGTCTTAACCGCTTGACCAACGGGCCACGTTGGTACACCTTCAGAGACTCGAACTCTGGACACCCTGATTAAGAGTCAGGTGCTCTACCAACTGAGCTAAAGGTGCGTCTGTTACGAGGGATTCTCATTCTAAACCACCTTATTATTTATGTCAATGCTTTTCTGCTCGACGCATATTTATAACCTCACGAAATTGCGTGATGTAAAATGCTGAGAGAGATAAGCCGTATGCATAGACTACTATTTCAAACACAGCGTTAAATGTCGTCATCTCCCTCAGAGAACCTGAATGAAAACCGAACATAAAACCGTTTAATGCGTGAAAAATCAGGCCGCCTGCATTTAAAAGACCTACTAATACAGCCGATGTGTCAGATTTTTTTAAAAGTGAAATCACAAGAAGCCATGACAGCAAGGTGAAAGCGATGTTCGGTAATGCAAACGACATAAACCACGGTACATATCCGTAAACAACATCTTCAGGCGGGAGTACTCCAAAAAACCTGACTAAGTATAGTGTATTCACAGATGCATTGAATATGCTTAACACATTAAGTAATTTACGATGTGACATATAAACCTCCTTATTACTCTACAATTGTTGCACTTATCTACATTTTGTATTATAATAGACACTGGGGCGGTTATCAACGAACAATTAAACTGCGATGCGTCTACTAAAAGACGCATCAGACGCTTGATGTCGGATAGTGGGAAAGTTATGGATGTAGAAATCAAAGAAGACAGACGAGTAAGGAAAACAAAGCGGGCTTTGCGAGAAGGGCTTGCTGAACTTTTGACGGAAAAAAGCATACAGAACGTAACCGTGAGGGAACTGACGGATAAAGCAGATATTCACAGGTCTACATTTTATGCCAACTTCACGGACATTTATGACCTTTACAGCAGTATAGAAAATGCTGTACTACAGGAAGTCAGTGAGGTTTTTTCGGAAAATTATACAGTTGATTCAAAAATTTTTTTCGAGATTTTATTTAAGTACATTTCAGAAAACAGGCAAGTATGCCGTATGTTTTTAGGAAAAAACGTAAGCCCTACTTTTTACAGCCGCCTTACCGATATGCTCAAAGAAGCATATTTGATTTGTTGGCGCACAGAATATGGCTTTACAGGCACAGCGGAAGAACTGGAGTGGTACGTACACTTCTATCTTTCGGGCAGCTTGGCAGTTGTAGGCAAGTGGGTTGACGAAGGCTTTGAATACTCACCCGAAGAATTAACAATGGTGTTTGCAGATGTTAATGATAATTTCGGAGAGATTATTAAAAATAAATTCAGCTTTCAGGAAGCATAAAAACTTTTAGGTACTAGTTTGAATGAATTCAAACTAACGGGGGAATGTGCGATTTGCTCCCCCTATGGGGAACCGCAAATGATGCACAAAATGACAATTCCTTTCATGGGTCGTTTTGTGCCTGAGAACTTTCGAAAGGAATGGTCACTATAGCATGGCTAATGAAAATGAAAAAAAGAGCAAAATCAGGCGATTTTTCTATGAATTCAAAACATTTGCCATAAGAGGCAACATGGTAGATATGGCTGTCGGAATGATAGTCGGAGGCGCATTTACGGCACTTGTAGCTTCAATTGTGAATAACATTGTGACGCCGCTTCTGGGGGTTTTAATCGGCGTGGATTTCTCTGCCATGACGCTTGAACTCCCGCATTTTTACGGAACAGGCGGCCCTAATGTCTTGGAATTCGGACTATTTCTCAACAGCATTATAAGCTTTATTGTTGTGGCTTTTGTAGTGTTTCTTTTTGTCAAGGCGATAAATTCATTTCGTAAAAAAGCAGAAGAAAAACCCTCTCCGCCAAAGCCGACAAAGGAGGAAGAACTCCTGACAGAAATCCGAGATATTTTAAAATCCATCAGCACAGAGCGCGATGAATAGCATTTATGCCGCACTAATCGACCGTAATCAGCGAAAAAGAAAACAAAATTTGGGAAGTCTCGCGGAGAAGTGCAGTTATGGAATCAATGGCTGCGCCTATTTCGGCAACGTTTTCAAGCCCTAACTCCCTGCTTCGCCTTCGTGCGAATCCGCAATTATACACAATGAATAAACTTTCTTCAGGATTATACACAATGGTAACATAGTGTGCAGTACGTGTGTGTGCATATGCAAGTATGCTGACACGCGATGCCCTGATTGCTTCGTCTAGGTCTAACGTACGCCCCGGGAAAAGAGTGTGGGTAACATCATATCCCGAGTCAATCAAAAACCTCTCAATTGCATTGGGAAAAGTTCCCAGAACACCATCCAAAACAGTACCTTCGTTAGCTTTAAAGTGGTTGACAATTACTGCAGGGTGAACAGGCTCACTGAGAACAATCAGCGCATTATACGCAGCAACCCACCCGCAACCGTTATACCAGCCTTCATTTTGACCGGGTCTTGAACCCATTTTTATCAAATTTGCAGGGCTGACATTTTGGTTGTCAATAGGTGTCACTAAATCAAAATGGATACTTCGGTTATGCTGGTAATTAACATCGACTATAGCGTGTAGCTGCTCCTCTTGTCTCTCTGCTTCACGCCTCGCCTCCTCCTGACGCAGTGCTTCCAGACGCGCGGCTTCACGCCGTAATGCCTCCAGTCGCTCTTCCTCTAATCTTTGAATCTCAGCCAGATAAGCTGCATGGCGTTGCTCGGCAGATTCTATTTTTTCGCTTACCCCCAGAGCGGCATCCGTGTCGCCAATTTCCTCGTATATTTCAAGTGAAATTTGAAATATAACAATTGCCTGCAAAAACAACTCGTTTTCATAAAGATAATCGCCTTGCGTCTCATATTCCATAGCTACTGCGCGCTTTGCTTCAATAATCCTCTGACGGGTATCCAAAATCGCATATTCGACAAGTCTGACACCTTCGTTAAATGCGAGCGAGTTAGCTAAGCTTAGAGCATTTTCATAGACTTCCAGTGCCTCTTCAAGCGAACCGCGCTCCGCAAGAGACTGCGCATAGCGGGTCATTTCCTCAAAATAAATATGCTCATCGGTTACTTCGAGCAACTCAATAATAAAGCGAGCGTCAAGGCCGTCAACGACTTGTGCAAATCCGAGTGCCGACGAATAAGCATCGCGCGCGTCAGAAAATCTATGCTCATCAAATAACTCAAGTCCGAAACTTATCGACTTGATAAGCTCAATCTGCGCAAAAGTCATGTACTCATAGTCGTTATCGCCAAGGCGCGTTGCAAGCACATTTGCCCCCAAGGCTTCGGAATATGCTAAATCATTTTGACCGTGCTCAACATATGTAATCGACTGCAAAAGATGAGTTTCCATTCCCTCGCGCAGCCTTTGTAAATGTGAGTGCCATAAAAAAAGCGAAAGAGTCGCTGCAAAAATCACGCAGACAGAAATAACTGCGCCGATGCGTAATTTTTTGCTGATTTTTGCATTTTTGTTCTCGTACAAGTGGTTCTCCAGACTTCTTTTATGTTAAGAATATATGCCATTATACCAATAGTAATAAAATATTTGCAATAAAAAACAGAATAAATCTTGACAAGTGCGCCCTAAAATGGTAAATTATTCGGGCGCTTATTTTATTGAGTGCGTAAAATTGGGGGTGTAGCTCAGCTGGGAGAGCACCTGCTTTGCAAGCAGGGGGTCAGCGGTTCGATCCCGCTCATCTCCACCAAATTTCCCGCCCAAGTTAAGAAGCAATGCGGGCCCATAGCTCAGCTGGTTAGAGCGCACGACTGATAATCGTGAGGTCGGAAGTTCAAGTCTTCTTGGGCCCACCAGTTCCCACGGGGACTAGTATTTTGCCGCACAACTTTACAAAACGAAATACGGAAGTTCAAGTCTTCTTGGGCCCACCAATTCCCTCGGGGACTAGTATTTTGTCGCACAACTTTACAAAACGAAATACGAAAGTTCAAGTCTTCTTGGGCCCACCAGTTCCCACGGGGACTAGTATTTTGCCGTACAACTTTACAAAACGTAAAACCTTGATAACATAATGGTTATCAAGGTTTTATTTGTACGGGTGCATTTGTGAACTAGCTTGCTATTTGCCTTGCGACTTCCGCAGCTGATGCTGCATCTGCTGCGTAAGAGTCGGCACCTATCTCATCGCAAAAACGTTGAGTTACCGGGGCTCCGCCAATCATGACCTTCACCTTATCCCTAATCCCGGCAGTATTCAATGCGTCGATTACAACTTTTTGCTCATGCATTGTAGTGGTCAGCAGTGCCGAAAGACAAAGAATATTCGGGTTGTGTTCCTTGACTGCTTCAATGATTTTATCTTCGTGAACATCCACGCCTAAATCAACTACATCAAAGCCTGTGCCCTCCAGCATCATTTTGACAAGGTTCTTGCCGATGTCATGCAAGTCGCCTTTCACAGTGCAAAGAACAATTTTGCCGATTGATTCCACGCCCTCTTCGAGCAGTTTTGCTTTCAATACATCCGTGCCTTTGTTGAGAGCTCTTGCCGCCATGAGCACTTCAGGTATAAATGCCTCATTGTTCTTGAACTTCACACCAAGCTCGCCCATGCCTTTCAGCAAGCCTTTGTCCAGAATGTCCTGTGCAGAAACAGAGCCATCCAGGGCCTCCTGCACGAGCTGCACAACATCCTGTACCTTCCCGTTTTGCAGTGATATGGATATTTTTTCCAATAATTCCATTGTCATTTACTCCTTTGTGTAATATTTTTTGATGGAGAGAATACTCACAATACATATTGCCTGTACGCTCTCATTAGTACGCTACCATCTGTCTTTTCTGGGTATCAAATCCTGTATACTCAGCTCTTTGAACTTGGCATGAGGCTCAACCTGATACCAATAAGCTGTTGAAGAGTAGTCGCTGGATGACATGTTAGCATGGTCATGCTCAATAGTGACTTTTATACTTTCGGAAAAATGTATCGGATCGAGTATATGAAGACGATACATACTGTTTTTCCCACCCCATGGAAAGCCGGCTTTATCACCGCTATAAAGTGTAATTCCATGATACGGCGCACAAAACTCCTGCTTGGGACAAAATGCCGTGTTAAAGTAATCTTCTGTGCCTGTACCATGAAGTCCGGGTGGCCACGGCTCGCCATCAATGAAAATCATATCATCTCCTTCACCGTACCAATCGTTAGCTTGCCTCTCAAAAACGTCAATGTTTAAGTTGCAACCGACGTATTTCCCTTTTCCGAAAGCTTCCAGTATCACATAATTGCCGTCTCCCGAAGTGTTTGTCTTAACCCATGCATCAGGATACCAATCAGGGTAACCCGGAGTGTTTCCCCTGTTTGTAGATATCGGCTTGGATGGGTCTCCCCATCCGTCTGTTTTTGCTACTCGGCGGTATTGTGCATGGAAGTATCCGCTATTATCCGGAATATCCCGAACTTCTTCATAATCAACGTAAAAGTAGAGATGCATTTTGGCTATGCTTGTGTTTTCAATTTCTAAGCGTGCCCCGTTTTGAAAAGGCATGGGGAAGTAACAGCTTAAACCTCTTCCGTCCTGAGGACTCATGGAAAAGGCTGCCGATGTAAAGTTTTTTGTTATACCATGCCCCATTCCGAAAAAGTCACCGAAAGGTACCTCTACAGACGGATTTTCCTCGTCATCCCAGAACATGCGCAAAATTGCGCGTCTATGGTGATTTGCTGCAACACCTTCCTCCAGTTCACTGCTCAGCGTACACCAAATGTGACGGATAACACCGCCGCCCTGAATTTCGGCAAACATCTTTTTTTCGCCGGGATTGACGACAATCCAATCCATGTTTCCTCCGGTTTTATCGTAGCTGGATACTCTTTTTGATTTATTATCAGATAAGACAAATAGACTTTCCATAGAGTTGCCAAGATGTAAATTGTGCATATTAAAGCTCCCTTCTGCCCTTTGTTATACTTATGCCAATGTGAGTCCGCAAAATCCGTTATCACTTACAAATACTGAAATAATGATCAAAGTATTTATCCCTGTCAACGCTGAGTGCAATTTCGTCATTGCCGGTTTCGTCCGCAGTCCAATAGGTAAGACCCTGCAAACGCTTGCTATCGAGCTCTACCTCCACATTTCCTCTTTCAAATTTGCATAGGTCTTTTTCAAAAATTACCGCAGCAGCAAGAGGATCGTGAAATGTGATAGACTCACGGGTATTATCCAAAATGCCGGAAAACGCCAGCACGACCTTGAGCATATCAGTCGTGAACTTTTGGCAGATCTCTTCTTTTCCTAAAGTGACATGAGAGGTAACGTCTAACCCGACTGACAGCACATTTTTTACCGGAGCGTTATAAAGCATAGCTGTAGCGTATGGGTCGCAAGTGGCATTCCATTCGGACAGACAAGGGGCACCTTGGTAACTATAGGTGAACACTCCGCACATTATGACAAGCCTTTTCAATAGCAGAGGTATTTCGGGATCGACCGCAAATAACAGAGCCACATTCGTAAGCGGTCCGACTGCGAGAAGCGTGACCTCTCCGGGATTTGCCCTGATAGTCCTGCGCATAAACTCAATTGCTTCACCATTTGGGAAGTTCGTTTCATGCTTCCACTGCGGCAAATACCTGACTTGGTGCGGAAAGGCTTGCTTCTGCGGGGTTATTATGGGAGATTCTACACCCGGATAAATGGGTATATCTTCTCTCCCGTTGGCTATCAAAAACGCACTTGCAAGCGACGCCCTCGCGATTGGTTGCCCCGACACCGTTGTGATGCCGAGAAGATCACATTTTTTTTGATTCAGCAAGTAAGCGATACAAACTGTATCATCAATATCATTGCCTATATCAGTATCCAGCAGTATTTTTTCCTTCATAACAAAACCATCCTTTCATTGGTTACATTTTATATTTTAGCACGACACATGAACAAAACTATTTTTTCCCGAAGGCCGCCTGATCTTTATTTGGGCTTGAGCGTCCCTCTATATCGGGATACCGGCGTTCCAGCGCGGCAAAAGCAATTTCGATGTCTTCGGCAGCCTCATGCCGGCTCATTACCCCAACCGTGACCATATCGCATTCCCTGATGGTATTCAGTACAAAGTTGAATCCTACAAAAGGTGTACAGCGCCCGGAGGCAAACGGCTTTATTGTCATTACCGGTTTTTTGGCGTTATGTATCACCTTTGCGATATACTCAACCTCCACCTGCATTAAAAAGCCAAGCGGGTTATATATCTGTATGTATGTTTCCACATCATATTCGTTTTGATCCGAATAAACGACAAGCTCCGGCATATGTGCTGACAAGCCCGGTACCATGCCCGCCTCGCGAATCATATCGGTATAGTCACCCAGTCTTTCGATTGTTTGTTTATTTTTATTAACGAGCTGTTCGGCCCTGGAATGGTGGATTAGGCATATCTCGGCTCCGGCATCGGCACACCGCTTGATTTTAACCTGAGCTTCCCTGCGTCCCTCGGCAGTGTCGTCCACATTTATACCGGGGGTGTCGATGATGTGTATTTTCTTGCCGGTTTTTTCCTCTGTATAACGGATGCCGCTGACAAGTCCCGGATTATCACCGCAAAGCCCCATCAAGCTGTCAACACCGTGTTCAAGAAATTTAGAAAGGACGGGGTAATAAGCCTTATAGTCCGAAAACTTCTCCCTCAGCATAGCGTCCTGTGCCGCACTTTTATGGCTGAAGCCTAAAAACCCGTTTGTCCCGATGAGCATTCTGGACAGTGATATGCCGTCCACGCTCGTTCTGGGAAACTGCTTTAGCATGATATTTCCTCCATTCATATTACTTTTATTACGGTTTCGGCGTCCGCCAAAGATTCGGCTGTTGCCTTTATCGTGATATCTCCCGCTTCACCGAGACTTTTGACCACAACCATCGCGCGCCCCTCATAGGTCCGGCGCTTATCCGAGAAATAGTCTTCGGTGGACTTAGGGTCACCGCTCCCAACGGCTTGCAATTCACCGCATCCGCTTACGGTAAAACTGACTTCGTTGGTCGCATATTTCACTGCCCTCCCGTCCGCATCGGTAATTTCCACTGTTACATATGCCAAATCACCGCATTTATCTATTTTGCTTCGATCGGGGGATAACCGCAATGCTGTCGGTGCACAGGTGCTGAGTAACTCATAACGGCCGGTTTCCTTACCACTGTCAAACGCTATTGCCACGATGGAACCGGGCTCATATACTACATCGAAAACAGCAATATTACGGTTTTCATGGCCCGCAGGTTTTCGCCCCCGGGTTTTGCCGTTTATCAGCAACTCTACCTCTTCTTTGTCAGAATACACCTCCACTGTGATTTTTTCGCCTTCGAATCCGGGATAGCTCCAGCTTTCAAGAACAGGGGACCATCCCCACGGGGTCATTGAGACCGGCTTGCCAAAATTATCAGGATGATGCGTGGCGATGTATGGTATGTCGCGCACTCCCCATAATATATCGCGGTAGAAGGATTGAGTTCGTTTAAAGCCGCATATGTCAAAGTCTCCGCAATAAGCATGGTGCCATGGGAAAGTGACGGCATGCGGAGGTTCCGTACCGTATCCGGAAACTCCGCAACCGGCTTCGCCCAGGTAATCTATTGAGGTCCAAACAAAATCGCCAATCAAATAGGGGTTTTTCTCAACAGCGTTCCAATACTCAAAGGACTGTGACGGAAGAGATTCTGTGGCACAAATTACACGGTCCGGAAATTTGTTATGGTCATGAGCATAGCGGTGCACGAGGTAATTGTAACCCACAACATCAACTTGAGCGGCAAACTCCGCAGTTAAGTCCCCCCACCTGTCATTCTCCACGTCCAGCCAGCCCCAAGGTTCATCTAAAAATCCACTCAGAGCTACCGTTATGGGGCGGGTTTCGTCCATGCTGCGTACACAATCCGCCAGTCGTTTTGACCATGCATAACCATCTGAGCAACCGTCGCGTTCAAATATCTCATTGCCGATAGACCACATGATGACAGAAGGATGGTTAAAGTCTCTGCCTATCATATCTTTTGTATCCTGCTCCCACCACTCCTCAAAAAACATATGGTAATCGTTCGGTCTTTTTGACATGCGCCAGCAATCAAAATTTTCATTTATTACGAGCATTCCCAGCCTGTCGCACGCGTCCAGCATAGCCGGGGAGGGAGGGTTGTGCGCACAGCGTATTGCATTGAAACCGGCTGCTTTCATCAACTCGACTTTACGCTCCTCTGCCCGATCAAAGCTTGCCGCGCCCAAAAGCCCGTTGTCATGATGGACACAACCGCCTTTCATTTTCATCTGTGCGCCATTGAGCCTGAACCCGTTCTCTACGTCTATCTCCACCTTGCGTATACCGAACAATGTGATTTCGCTGTCTGTAATATTCCCGGCGACGATGATTTCGGTATTGAGCGTATAGAGGTTAGGTTCTTCGACATTCCACAGCATGGCAGGGGAGATTTCAAGTTGCAGTGATGCAACCCCGCCGGCCCCCTGTTGCAAATTGACTTCGGTCACGCCTTTTGCCACTTCCTGCCCGTCAGGTGAAAACACAGTAAACCGGGTTTTAACATCAACATTTTTTTCGCAAGTATTTTTCACTTCTGCGGACAGGCAAACAACAGATGCATCAGGGCAGACCGTCGGAGACTTAACCCGTATGCTCCAAGGCTCTACATATACGCCGCCGCCTAAAAGCAACCGAACATGGCGGTATATCCCTGCACCGCTGTACCATCGCGAGTTTGGGACGGCTGAATTATTCGCTGTCACTTCAAGAATGTTTTTTTCATTGTATTTTAAATGCCCTTTAAGGTTTACGATAAAACCGGAATAACCATATGGACGTCCGGCAATCAAGTTTCCGTTGAGAAATATTTCAGCCCACTGGTATACCCCTTCAAACTCAAGTGCTACCGACAACATGCGCCATTCCTCAGGCGCGTCAAATTCCTTTACATACCTGTAGAAACCGCCTCTGAAAAAAGCTCCGCTTGTGCCGGTTTCGTAATCAGCACTTCTCGGCTCATAAATTTGTGCGTCATGAGGTAGGGTTATGTTTTTCCACATCTCACTTCCTCTCGTATTTGCGCCTCCGGTGCGAGCATAACGCCAATCACTATTAAAGCACAGTTTCTGCATGTCAAACGTTCCTCTCCATGTAAATATTACAGCTATTATTCTATAGCCGTCATTTATTCTGTAGCGTGACGTTGGGATCACCATACAGGGTTTCAAGCTCGCGGGTGAACGTACCATCCGGGTTTTTCGTCTGGCGGTAAATCCCCCAGCTTAATCCGGAGCAGAAGAAGCACTCAAAATTTTCCGTATTGATTTTTGGGTCAAAACTCACGACTTTTTTTGCCATATCGAAGCTAAATCCTGAAAGAGCGGTTAGTACAGCCCAGCTTGCCATAGAGCGCGCATAATGGTTTCCGCATTCGATTTCATTCCATGGATTGCGCTTTACACCGTCATACCGGTCGCGTACAGCCTTAACCAGCTTTAACCCCTCGTCAACATAATCCTCATAAATCAAATGAGCGGCAACGTGATACTCAACTCCCGCCCAAACTTCGTCAGAGTAGACAAAGGGCAGACGCGGGCGACCTCCGAGCGGCCAAGAGCACAACAGGAGTCCTTGCTCGTCATTGAGGGCAAATGCGCGCTGCGCATGCGCTCTATCGTAAAAATCATCCTTGAAGTTATACTTAAATATTGAAAGCAGTGCTTTTTTGACCTGGTCCTCCGGTAGTAGATAACCCAAACCATACACATGGGAAGTTAACTGTCCGAACAACTGGTCAGAAAGGCAGCCTTTTCCGAATTGGTAGCAAAGCTCATCTACATCGTCTACAAGCTGTACATAATACTCGCCATTCCACATACGATCCACCATATTTGTGCGGCTCGTCTCGAAAGCCCTGAGGTAGCGTTCGGCGCGGGCACTATCGCCAACGATATTTGCAAGCTCGCTCATCGCCCGCAGCGCACCAAGGAACAATGTCCCTGTGAGCGGATTAACACCGAAAAATTCTATATCGTATGTATTATGTTGTTCGCTGTCAAGCAATAAATCGCCATCCGTGTCCCAATTGGTGAATGCAAACTCCATGGCAAGTACGGCTTTGTCCCAAACCTCTTTTACAAATCCGGCATCACCGGAGAGCTTCCACTCGCGGTACAGGCGCATCAGCACACCCAACTGACCGTCTGCCGCAGGCATGTTCCAGAATTTAGGCATATCAAACACGCGGGTCGTGCGGTACATCATAGAACCATCGTCGTCGGTTTCTATAAGAAGCTCCACGCGCCGTGCCGAGCGTTCAAGCTCCGGGAATAAAAAAGCAACGGTCTGAGCATAGTTCCATACATGCGTACAGGTTCCGTAGCAACTGCCCTCCGAGAGATTATTCCCTTCCCAGCCCAGAAATGTGCCATCTTCTATACGGAAACAGGTATTGCTGCGCAGTTGGGTAATATTACTTGATACAGCATCTAAAACATACTCGGGAAGTGAAGCGGAGAAAAACGCGCGGTGAAAATCACGGGTGGCGCATTCAAGCCGATCAATGTTACGGAGAAGATAGCTCCCGGCATCCCATGCATCGCCGAACAGTGTTGCATAGTAGTTCTTCGTGATGCGCCCGTCCCACTCGCACTGGACAGTATCCCAACCAAACTTTCTTGTCGGAAAGTACCAACTTAAGACGAATTCAAAGTCGCGCTCCTCACCCGGCTCAAGGGAATGATGAATCGCAAGAGAACCCACGGCAGTGTGCGTTCCGGTTCTATTCCTGTAGCTTGGCGTATCCTCAACACGACCGTCGGCAGAAAAATCATCCCAGAAGTCCGTGATACCGTCCCAATGACCTGTGGTATGCCAGTTTTGTTTGACAGACACGTTTTTGTCACGTGTCAACAAAGCAAGACTACCGTAGTTTAACTGATGCGGCTGTAATCTTTTATTCGTAAAATATACGCCACAGAGACCATTCTCTGTGCGCTTTTTATTTTCGGGCACTCCGTCGGTTTTCATATTTCCGAACGGGTCAAACCCGGCAAAGCCCGTCACGTTGGACAAAGACCCCGCTACGGAAACCTCAACCCTCCGACAGGTCACGTTTTTAACACGATAACGGAAAACAATAGCCGGGATTCCGGAATCGTCGGCGTTGAGCGGTATAAACGGCGTATATGCCTCCAAGTTCACACTTACAGGAAGGCTGCTGTCCTTGAAATCAACCGTTGCAAACGGGTATTCACCCCGTAGAGATGCGCTTTCAAATCGCGGAAGCCCACCCTGAGTACTTGAAGAAGCACCATGATGCCATGCGTAGGGGGGGCGATGCCGGGATTCCAAAACTCGGGTCACCGACAATTCGTTTTCCTTCTTTACCCGTATAGCAAAAAAGGTGTTGTTGATTGTGTTACCCTTCGCCGGATTATTAAAAATTTCAAAATCGCGCATTTCACCCCGGGATCCGAGAGAAATGTTGCCCGTCCCTATCCCCCCGAGTAAAAATGCTGCCTGCTGTGCCGTATCAGGATAAGCTTTTAATACCTGCTCCACGTCATCTCACCTCTTCGTTGCCGGCAAACCATACCGGCCTCGTGCATATAATCGTCAAAAAATATAGTCAGTTTTTTGTCCACCAAAAAGCAGCCCACAAAAATGCTCCTTTATCAGCGGCTGTCATTGTGTGCATAACGTTTGCGGGTATCTCTATTACATCACCGGGAGATACTGCACATTGCTCGTCACCTACGGTGACAAAGCCATTGCCGGAATACACTACGTAAAACTCCTCAGCCGGGTGCGCGTGCAGCTCCATGGAATTTCCGTCTTCCAAATAACCATAGGCATGGTCGAAAGGCGTTTTCATTACAGGCGGGACGACCTTATCCGCAAGAATAGTATCTTGGTGGTCAGAGTATGCGTTTTCTTTGATGAATCGTTGCGTATGAATATCACCAAGCGCGTCCTCGGAAACACTATCGATTACATCCCACCACAGAGCGGCCCATAACAATGGTGCTTCATCATCTTCGGCACACAAAACAGTGTGCCACTCTCCTGCAGGAATTGCTACGGTGTCTCCTGCGGACACAGCTTTCGTTTTGCCACCTACGATAACATGACCTGTGCCGGAAAGCACTATATATATTTCATCGGTGGGATGTGCGTGTCCGGCCATGGCAGTGCCTTTTTCCTGCAAGAACCCATACTGATGCCAAAAAGGAGCATCCATGGAATCAGGCAGGACATCGGAGCCCAATATTGTACCTTCATGTCCGGGTGATGCGTTGGCGGGATTAAATCTTCTAACATGTATAGCCATAAAATTCTCTCCTATATCTTTGTAATAAGCGCATAATTAAATGCTTTTTGCAGATTGATTCTTCTTTATGCAATCGTTTACATGCGCCAATCTGATTATCAAATCTATGCGCCGACGCATGATATGAAGAAGATGCCGGACAGTTTCATTGAGCTTTATGCTATATTAAAGAGGATATGATGTCAACAAAAAATATTTTATTTGTGATAATTGCACAATTGCAATATGGAGGAATATGTGATATCGTTTACATAACGGTTAATAAAACCTCTCAAATATGATGCTTTCATTATTTAAAAATACCTTAAAACACTCCCAAAATGAACGTTTTTTATACAATTTTCACTAACAGAAATGCAATATTGCACTACTTATTCGGTTGCAATAAAAATGATTCTGTGATACTGTTTAACTGAAAATGCTTTGGAAAGGTAATTGACAAATGCAAAGGATTACGAACTTTTTTTACGAACTAAAAAAGAATCATGCGCTTTTTATTTTGCTTGCTCCCGCCCTTATCATCGTGTTTGTCTTGAATTATATGCCTCTTGCCGGTCTTTGGGTGGCATTCACAAGATTCAGGCCGATTGACGGGATTTTCGGAAGCCCGTTCGTTGGTCTCGACAACTTCCGCTTTTTATTTATGACCGGCGCAGGTTTGAATATAACGATAAACACGATGTTCTATAGTATAGCGAATATGGTTGTCCTGCAGGTCAGTGCGGTTGTCATCGCTATTTTCCTGTCCGAGGTTCGTAACGGTGCGCTCAAAAAAATACTGCAAACGTCAATTTTTATGCCGCATTTCATTTCTTGGGTTGTTGTCGGCATGTTGGTTTTTAACATCTTCAATTTTGAGTCCGGTGTCCTGAACACTTTTCTCAGGTCTGTGGGGCTTGATCCTGTCAATATCTACGGGAATCCGCCCATATGGAGAATTCTCATACCTCTGTTCAACACTTGGAAATGGGTTGGTTATACGTCTGTCATATATTTAGCTGCAATTGCCGGTGTTGATCAGGAATGCTATGAGTCTGCCGATATTGATGGGGCGAATATACTTCAAAAGAACCTATACATTACAATTCCTTCCATTTCTAAGACAATAATCATTATGGTTCTGCTTGCTGTGGGACGGATGTTGCGTGGTGACTTCCAGATGTTCTTCCAACTCATCGGATTTAACGGACAATTATTCCGCACGACGGACATCATTGACACCTTCGTCTTTCGTGCTCTCATAACAGGTACCGATTTCGGTATGTCAGCGGCTGTTACATTCTATCAATCGGTTCTCTGCTTTGTCATAATTGTTGTTGTCAACGGTATAGTGCGAAAGGTTGACAAAGACAGTTCACTTTTTTAAGGGGTGCATTAAATGAGTAGCCACAAACAAGTTTACGCAGGTAAATCTAATAAAATAAAGACTCCGTTGTCCACCACTGTATTTAACGGTGTCGGTGGCACGGTTCTGGTTATAACTGCATTGCTTTGTCTTGTGCCGTTTGTACTGCTTGTCTCTGCCTCTTTTACTTCTGACAGATCAATAGCCTTCGACGGGTTCAGATTGATTCCCGGAGAGATTTCCTTTGAAGGATACAGAATTCTTTTTCGTAATCCCCTTGTAATCGCCCGTGCCTATTTCGTTTCTATATTTGTTACGACAGTCGGCACCGTAGGCGGTCTTCTGGTCACCGCGGCGGCCGCTTACCCCCTCTCACGCACTTATTTCAAATATCGCTTTCAAATTGCGTTTTTCTTCTTCTTTACGACACTTTTTAATGGCGGCTTGCTGTCTACATATATTTTCATGGTTCGCTACCTGCAACTCACAAATACATACTGGGCAATGATACTGCCTCCAATGGTACAAGTATTTTTCTTGCTGATTATGCGCACCTTTATGTCGAGCATCCCGGAATCAATCATTGAAGCAGCAAAAATAGACGGTGCTAATGAATTCAGGATTTTCTTTATGCTGATATTGCCGCTCTCCACCGCCCCGCTGGCTACAATAGGGCTTTTCCTTGCCCTCGGATATTGGAATGACTGGTTCAACGCCATGCTATATGTAAACAGACCTGAAATGTTCCCTCTGCAGTATATGCTACACAATATGTTGACGGCTGCCGAGGCGATCGGGCGACTTGCGCAGCTTGCGGAAGTAAGGGCAGTGGATATTCCCACGCGATCCTTACGCATGGCTATGACTGTTATAGCGACCGGTCCTATCCTACTCGTTTATCCGTTTGTGCAAAGATACTTTATCAAGGGAATCACGCTTGGTTCTGTTAAAGGATAAGGATAATATTATTACTTTTCTCGCTTTGCCGCTTGTTTTGTTGCGCTGTATACGGGGCAAGCCGTAAAAAAGGAAGAGTATGATATGTAAACTCGTATTAAAATGTGAGTTACTATAAGCAGATTCAAAATTATTATTAAAGGAGAGAAAGAATGAAGAAGTATATCAAATGGGCAGCAACAATCATAGCAATAATGATGGTGCTGTCACTGACGGTTGCCTGTGCTGACGAAGGGGCACCTGCACAACCACCGGCAGGTGGTGGAGGTGGTGATGCGGCGGCAACCCCTGCACCCCCCGCCGCCGGAGACACCGGAGCAGCCACCCCGCCTGCAGTTGAAGACCTTCCGTTTGTGGATCTGTCGTTTTTTATGGTAGGCGAACCCAGTACTGAGTGGAATGGAATACAAAACGCGATAAATGAAAAGCTTCTCGAAGACATCAACGCAAGTGTTGAGTTTTCCTGGATCAGTTGGGGTGAACGCGAAATGAGATACCCCCTCATACTTGCTGCGGGTGAACCGATTGACTTGATACTCACAGGTGCATGGCTTCAATTCAATATGGAAGCTTCGAACGGGTCCTTTTTGGACATAACCGATCTCGCGCCAATCTACATGCCGAATTACTTTGCCGAGATAGCAGCGGATCCAATTGCTATGTCTATGGCATCTCCGGGCGGCAGAATGTTTGGAATACCGACACCAAATGTTCACTGGCAACCTATGGGCTACATTATCCGTGGCGATATTGCTGACGAAGTCGGATTTGACAGACCTATAGAAAACGTTTATGACTACATTGATTTCATGCGCCTTGTTGCTCAATACAGACCCGACCTCTGGACCGGTGACTGGTCAGCGACAACAAACGATGGTTTCTTAGCTATGTGGAGTCGTGAACAAGGTTACCACTACTTCCCTGCTTGGCCGCCAATAACGATGGATGTCAGAGGTGAGGGACGAATAGTCAGCGTTCTCGATATCGACGGAATGCTTGAGTTCTTCCAATTGACGAGACAACTGGCCCATGAAGGTCTGTGGAGCATGAATGTTCTCAGTGAACCTGCTGCAAACAGACTGATGGAAGGTACCTCAGCTTCAAGGCATCACAATGTGTCATCTTGGGTATCCGGCTATATCGCATTTCCGGAGTGGGATCTGAGATGGTATCCTGTGGGTGCGCCTTATACAGTAAGATCCAGACCAATGCAAGACGGAACAGCAATCCCTGCTAACGCTCCGAACCCGGAAAGAGCACTAATGCTGCTTGATTTGTTCCACATGAACGAAGACTATTTCAGACTCCTGGCCTACGGAATCGAAGGTGTACACTATGAAATAACCGGCGCAGGACAGCTCAGAGCTCTGATGCCGGAAGTACATGCACCGAATTCCGGACCCTGTATGGCTTTTAGAAGACAGGAATGGCTGATTCCCACCGAAGGAGCTCCTGCGAATCTTGATGAAGTAAATGCTATGCTGGAAGCAATGGGTTATAATACACCATTCTCAAACTTCCTACCGTACTTTGACAATGTTGTGGCTGAGCGCGCTGCTGTTGTAGCAATATGGCACGAGCAGATTGGTCCGCTTGCCTATGGATTGGTTGAAGATGTAGAAGGAGCATTCAACAGACTCAGATCGGATCTCGAAACTGCAGGACTATATGTAATTTTGGATGAAGTTCTGCGCCAGTTTGAAATATTCCGCGTAGAGTTCGGCGGGTAGTTTCTTCAGGCAAACCGGTCATGGAATGTACTCAACTCCGTTAGATGACGGTTAATGCCAAAAAGCGTAATTGACATACAGCCCACCGGGGATAATCTTCGGTGGGCTGTCAATTGGATGAAAAATATACAGAAAGCATTGCGGAATATGACTTGCGTCAACGGCGACCAAACCATGAAAGAAGGATGATTGCACATGGAACTCTCGGCTACAGAGATCGACGAGTTAAAGACCTTGTTTGAGAAAACACGCGAGGCATATGACAGTGAGCATAACCTTGCCAATATAACAAAATGGGAAAGAAAAAACGGAGAGCGGTCGCCTGATGGGGCTTTCCATATTTTTTTAGGTGCTTCTTATATCAGCAACGCATTGGGCGTAAATATGCACGACTACTATTTTGATCCCGTATTATATCTCGTCACAAATCTGCGCGTAAACCTGATGCGATATGAGAAATTTAAAGACGATACCCCTCTGTCAAAAACAATCCCGTGGAATCCCGGCGTCACAATGGAAACCTCACTGTTCGGAATAAAAACAATATATCAGCCGGATAAAGAAGCATGGGAATCCCACGAAAATTACCTCATACAGAATTATTCCGACCTGGCTTCTCTTCAAATGCCCGATTTCTATAATAACGAAGCCATGCGATATATCCAAAGTATGTATCAGCGGTTATGTGAAATAACGGACAAGATTGCACCGGATTTTTCAATATCATTCCCAAGGTGGCGGCGCAGTCCTTTTGGCAATGCCTGTAGTTTGCGTGGTATGCAACAACTTTGCACGGACTTCTACGATAATCCGGATTTTGTCCATGATCTGATGTCGTTTGTGACCGACTCAAGGATAAAATGGGAGGACTCGTGCACAAAGTTCTTGGGACAGACGTGTAATGCGTGCACATTAGCCAACGATGAGGTCAACTGCCCTGTAGTCTCCCCGCAGCAATATGCACAATTTATATTACCCTATGAAAAGCGGTTGATTCAGTATTACGGTGAGTTTGAATATTTCCATAGTTGCGGGAACTTAACAGCATTGATTCCCCACATCAAAACACTTGAGCCTAATCTTTTCCAAGTCAGCCCGTGGACTGACCCGGAAGTTGCATGTGCCGCGTTTTCAAATACAAAGACAGTCCTTGATATTTGGGTAAATGTTTCGGGTGATATTATGCATGCTTCCCCGGATCATACCATACAAACTATGAAACGATACTATGAGATATGCAGGAAAGCCGATATAGCAGGCTTCCAGTTTAATAGCGGGAATTTACAGCGAATGGCGCAAAGCCTTGACGTTGATGATAAAAAAATCTCGCATTGGGCGCAAGCGTGCAGGCTGGCAAAAAACTGAGGAGGAAATAGTAATGCTTTATGATTTATCAAAAATCACACAGGCACGTACAAAAAGAGCGTCATCCTGGGACAAAAGCGGCAAAAACCATGATTGTTGGCACATACCTCCGGGTACAACACAATTACTGGCTGATATAAAAGGGCCGGGAATGATAACACATATCTGGATGACTCAATCAAATCCTGACCAGGATTTCTTCCGAAAGGTTCTTTTGCGTGTTTACTGGGAGGATGAACCCGAGCCGAGCATCTTGGTGCCGATTGGTGACTTTTTCTGCCTGGGGCACTCTATAGTAAATTCGTTCCAGAGCCTGCCATTTACCGCTTCGGCCAGAGATAATAATGTTTTCGGCGGAGCGGTAGCACTCAACTGTTATCTGTCAATGCCGTTTAATAAATCCGCGCGCATAGAATTGATTAATGAGTCCGAAGAAGAGCATATTGTTTACTTTTACATTGACTACGAGGAATATGATAAAAGTTTTGGTGACGATATCGGGAGGTTGCACGCATGTTTCCGGAGGGAAAATCCCACGACCGGCTGGGGACACGAGATTGAAGCCAACTCTCCGCCTAAGGGAATCCCGAATTTGTCCGATGAGAACAATTACCTTCTGCTGGATGCAGAGGGCGAGGGACAGTTTATAGGATTCAATCTTTCCGTCACAAACCTCCAGAAGCGTTTGAAAACTCCCCACGAACGCTCATGGTGGGGAGAGGGGGATGAGATGTTTTTCATTGACGGTGAGCAATGGCCGCCATCTGTTCACGGAACAGGCAGTGAAGACGCATTTGGCCAGGCCTACGGAATGCAACGCAACGCCTTCATTTACAACGGTTCTTCAATATACGAAAACGATACGGGCGGGTACCAGACATCCTATGTTTTTTATATCACAAATCCCGTGCGTTTCCGCAAAAGCTTACGTGCATCTATTGAGCATGGACACGCAAACCACTTAAGCAACGAGCAGTCATCGGTTGCCTATTGGTATCAGCGGGAACCTCATAAAACCTTTGGAATTTTGCCGGTTTTGCAACGTATTCCGTTGGTCCGGGGATTTGTTTTCCCGGAGGGAAGCAAAACAGATCCTATCCCCATTGTGCTTGACGAGCATATGAAAGAAGCCAAGGAACTGTGGGAAACGCGATATAAGACTAAATTGGAACCGGGCAGGTATTAGTACGAACAAATTCATACAGTAATCAGGATACGAAAACGAGAGCGACAATTGAAAGGGATTGTATTATGCGTGAAACATACTTTAAAAGAATTGAAAAGGCCACTGCAACACGGTTTTGGATAAATAACCCGACCGGTAATGAAGCAGATATCTCGATAAAGGAAGGTGCAGTGGGTTCTACAACGAATCCTACTTATTGCTTGAGAATTCTTAACGATTCTGAAGATTCTTCTTATGCCGGAGAGCTGCTTGCTAAAATAATGAAAGATGAAAAAGACGATAGTGAGGCATTGGCTCGCTTGCAATGTGAGCTGGTAAGCGGTATAGCGAAACGATTTCTTCCGTTATATGAGGAAACAGGTGGCAAACAAGGGTATGTGAGCGTACAGGGAGACCCTTTCAAAGAAGATAAAGAATCTATTCTACGGTTTGCGCGACTTAACTGCACTGCCCCGAATATAATGGCAAAAATTCCTGCGATACCGTCCGGATTTGAAGCTGCAAAGGTCTTGGCTGCAGAGGGTGTGCCAATACTTCTCACAGAATGTTTCGCAGTGCGCCAAGTAATTGATGCATGTGAGGTTTACACAAATGCAGTAAAACCCGTTAAAAACCCGGCTCCAATGTATTTTGCATTGATAACAGGAATCTATGATGAGTTTATGCAAAATAAGGTGAAAGAAAAACAAATCCAAGTTAGTGACGATTCACTATGGCAGGCGGGCTTCAGTATCGCAAAAAAAGTTCATGAAATTGTTGGACAACGTGGGTATCCATGCGGATTCATGGGCGGTGGAGCGAGAGGCCTACACCATTTTACAGAGATGGTTGGCGCAAAAGCGGCCATAACAATAAACTGGAGAAAAGGTGCTGAAGATTTGCTGGACCTCGATTTGCCGGTAGTGAGTAGGTTTTTGCAACCAACACCGCATCAGGTTGTGGATGAGCTCACAGAAACGCTTGAAGATTTCCGCAAAGCATACTATATAAATGAAATTACCCCCAATGAATACGAGGGGTTTGGCCCGGTTGTTCTATTTCGCGAAATGTTTGAAAGTGCATGGTCAAAAGCTGTAGAAAAGATAGCTTCGTTACGTTAACATGAAGGGAACACCCCCTGTTTTTAGTAATGCTGCAATGAGTACAGGCTTTGTTAATTTGCCAAAGAAAAAAAGATAAGAAAAGCTATTTTTTTGTTGACTTTTACTTATCTTTGAGATATGATTGTCGAAGTAAACGTTTTCAGAGAGCTTTTGATTTAAACCTGTTGTTATTTAAAACCTTAAAGATAAAGGCGGACAGAGCCCTATGAAGTTACATAACAGGAAACCGGATATTGAAAATCTATATAAGGTGCTTCGTTGTGAGGTTCCGGATAGACCTACCCTGTTTGAGTATTTTCTGAATACACCGCTCTACGAAATGCTTGCAGGACGCAAGGCACCGCCCGCTTCCGAGCATTTGGAAACTCTTAAATTCACAATTGATGCATTCGCTGCTGCAGGCTACGATTTCGCCACGACTTATGCCAATACGATGGAATTTCCCAGGACGCTTGACCGGCATTTGTCCACGTTTTCGCTTAATGAAGGTTTTTGCATTACCGATGAGAAATCCTTTGAAGCCTATAAATGGCCGGAGGTGGAGGACTACTCGTTCTCCTTACTTGAGCAAATTGAGGACTATATACCGGATGGTATGAAACTTATGGTTCGTGGCCCCAGTGGCGTTTTTGCAAACACACTTTATCTGGTAGGCTATGAGAATCTGTGCTATATGTTTTTCGAAAATCCGGATTTAGTGAATGAAATTGTGACAAATATAGGTACCAGGGTTGTTAAGTACTACGAAAATGTAGTGCAGTATGACAGTGTTGGTGTTATCATGATGAATGACGACTGGGCTTTTCGTACCCAAACCCTTGTTTCCCCCGAGCAAATGAGGGAGTACTTCTTCCCTTGGCATCGTAAAATTGTTGAGGTTGCGCATTCCGCAGGACACCCCGTAGCATTGCACTCTTGCGGTTATTTAGATGACATCATGGGCGATATTATAGAAATGGGGGTTGATGGACGACATTCCTACGAAGACACAATCATTCCTGTAGAGGATTTCTATGAAAAATGGACAGGAAAGATGGCGGTTCTCGGCGGAATCGACATGGATTTCATTGTCCGTTCTTCGCATGAGGATTTGTATGCCCGCTGTCGTGCAATGCTTGAACGCTCAGCATCGCGCGGGGGATATGCACTGGGTACCGGAAATTCGGTCCCTGAGTACATTTCGAGCGATAAATACTTCACAATGCTTCGGGCTGCGCTTGAGTATTGAGTGTTAAAAAAATAATTAATTATGGAGGAATTTTTTGTGGCAGTTACACTTCGTGACAAGTTCTATGGCTGCATCTGCGGTGCTCATATAGGCTCTGCTATGGGTGCGGTTGTGGAAGGCTGGCTTTCTGAAAAAACAGAAAGTGTCTACGGCACCTTGGACAAGCTTGTAGATTACGAGCATTATGACAATGGCTGGGTGCGGGTTGCCGGCACAACAGAAGACGGCATAGACCGTCAAAAGCTAATGATTACCGCAATCATCGAAAAAGGTGGGCGAATTAACGCCGAGGATTTGCGGAAAGTATGGACACGCGACATCAGCCCCTTGGCTGCGGGCGGTATATCGGAGCCGTTTGAGGGAGAATTGCTCAAGCTTTCGAAGACATGTATTCCGGCTAGGGATATAGGCCGCTATTGTGATTACTCGAACCTCGTATCCATGGCTCGTGCCTGCCATCCCATCGGCATGATTAACGCAGGTGATTTTGATGCTGCGGTGCAAGATGTTATGGAAGTGGGACAGGTTTACAATTATGCCAATACCAGGGCCTTGAGATGGGCTTGTGTAACGTCCGTCGGCATTGCCGCTGCAATGCTTCCGAATGCAACAGTTGATAGCGTGCTGCAAGCAATTTTCGATCATTGTGACGAACGCAAGCTGAATGGCAAGGACGAGGTACATAGAGATTATGCCGGTATGTATGTTGTTGATGAACTAAAACGCGCTTTGGAAGCAACTGAAAAATGTACAGACCATGTGGAACTACGCAATGAAATAAATAAGTTATACTATGGTGTAGGCATGCCTTATGCTATGGCTTTTGCCAATGAGCTTGTAACTAAGGGCGTGTGTGTATTCCGTATGTGCGGAGGAGATATAAAGAGAGCAATCGTTTCCGCAACAAACCTTGGCCGTGACACCGATTGCGCTGCTGCCGTTGCAGCCGGACTTTCCGGAGCATTGGGACAGGTGGATACAATCCCGCAGGAATGGGTTGACCAGGTTGATCATGCTACGAGCGTACATCGTTTCACCAACAACAAGCGCACATTGCGCGAATGCTCGGACGGGCTGTATGAGGCTTTCCGGACAAAACATCGCCGTAACCGCGAATATGTCGCAGTTATGGATATAGAATAGGAGGGATTGATAGTGAGCATTACGCTTAGAGATAAATTTTACGGATGTATTTGCGGTGCGCATATCGGTTCCGCAATGGGAGTCCTTGTTGAAGGATGGCCGTATTCAAAAGTTGTAGAGGTACATGGTGTACTGGATAAGCTTATCCCCAGCGAGTATCCGGACGGAACTGTCCGTGATCCGGGGGGCACGGAAGACGGTATAGATCGTCAAAAACTTATGATTACTGCGATTATGGAAAAGGGCGGACGTGTAACCGCTGAAGATGTGCGTAAAATCTGGGTGCGTGACATCAATCCTAAAGCTGCAGGGATGATAAGTGAGCCCTTTGAAGGTGAACTTGTGAAACTCGCAAAAACCAGGATGCCTGCCAGGGAAATTGGTCGTATGTGCGATTATGCGGGTCTGAACAGCTTTTCCCGCGCCTGTCATCCCATGGGGTTGATTAACGCAGGGGACATCGAAAGTGCGATTGAAGATGTACTTGAAGTTGGGCAACTTTATCAAACAGCTAACAGCAGGGGATTAAAATGGGCTTGCGTGACTGCTGTAAGCATTGCCGCTGCGACCAAACCGGATGCAACGGTTGATAGTGTGCTGAAAGCGGTTTTTGACCACTGCGATGAGCGTATCCGTGTAACCGGTCGCGAGGATGAATGGAAGGCCGATTATGCCGGAATGAATGTTGTGGATGAGATTAGGGAAGCGCTGGAATACACAAAGGATTGCCGAGATTTTAAGGATATGAGAGAAGCCTTCGACCCATATTATAATGCCTATGGAATGCCGTATAACATCAGCTATGCCAATGAGGTAGTAACAAAAGGCATATGCGTATTCAGAATGTGTGGCAGCAATGTAAAAGACGCCATAGTATCGGCTGTCAACCTCGGCAGAGATACGGACTGTATTGCGGCCATAGCCGGTGGCTTATCCGGTGCTCTTAGTGGGTCATCCTCAATACCTGAGGAATGGATAGCGCAGGTAGACGAGGCCACTAAAACCTTGCGTTACACAAATAACAGGCGCACAATGCGTGAGCATTCCGATGGACTGTATGGCGCATTTAAAAACAGGTTAAAGAAAATGACTGAAAATGCGGACTTAATGGATTACTAAAAATAAAACCGGACAAGTTCCGCAACGTAATGAGTCAAATCAAATGCTGTATCGCTATGGGGCAGTTGCCAAGCGATACAGCATTTATTTTGAAGCTTCTCAATTATAGTTTCACGCCTAAGCGGCGCAGTGCTTCATTCCCTGCGCGCAAATCGTCGGGTGAGGGAATCCAATCTGTTCTTCCGTTATCACCACGCCCCAACTGTTTGTTTTTCGCGCCACCATAAGGATGATAGGGGAGCAATTCTACGCCCGTGCAATTTTCGAGTGACGCATAAACCTGCGAAATTGCACTGAAATTTTCATCGTCCATATTCACTCCTTTGACCATAATGCAGCGCAAAATGATCTGTTTCGCAGTTTTGTCCGCAAGCCGCAGATTTTCTATAATCTTCTCGTTTGAAATACCGACAAAATCCGTGTGCCGCGCTACGTTGCCGTCTTTGAAGTCCCACAAAAACAAATCAACCAGTTCGGTTAGCTCATAGATGTGCGCAATGTCAAAGAAGCCGGCCGTTTCAACGGCGGTAGAAATACCGCTCATCTTCGCTTCACGCAAAAGCTCCAGGCATCTTTCGATATGCAAAAGCGGCTCACCGCCGGACAATGTGATTCCTCCGAGCTCGCCATAGAACGCCTGATCTTTTAGTGTAATTTCCATGATTTGACTAACTGACATTTCCTTGCAGTTTTCGTCAGTCGGCATTGATTGAGTCTCCGGGTTGTGGCACCATTTGCAACGCAGCGGGCAGCCCTGCAGGAAAATCACGGTTCGGACTCCCGGTCCGTCATGCGTGCAAAATCGCCGGATATCTGTAACCGGTAACATCATAAACTCCTGCCACAGGTTCGCTCAATGACCATATTCTGCCACTCTTCGCTCAACGTTATAAACCGCGCATTCCAGCCTGAAACGCGCACAGACAATGTTTTGTAATCTTCAGGATGTTCGCGCGCGCGACGCAAAATTTCAGCATCCATGATATCGAGTTGCATGAAATATCCACCGAGCGATACAAACCCTTTCATCAGGGAAACAAGTGCGGTAACACCGTTTTCGCCTTGCACGGTTGTCGGGAAAATTTTAATATCCAAGGCAGAGCCACTTATCTGCTTTCTCAGATCCGCTTTGCAATATGATTTAATAACAGCAGTAGCACCCGTAGTATCGGTTCCGGGCGTTGGCGACAAATTACCCGACAAAACTTCGCCTTTTCTTCGTCCGAACGGAACAGCCGCACGAAAAGGTGCCCATTCAATCTGCCTCCCGAAAGTGCTGACTCCGGGCGGAAATAATATGGGAGATTTTCCGTTAAACGGCATTGAAATACGGGCGAAATCATCCAAAATACGAGCGATATATGCGTCCGCAGCGTCATTGTCGTTTCCGTAGTAGACAAGATTATTAAGAGCATACTGCCTGAGCTCTTCGTGCCCTTCCCAGTTGGCTTGCAATATTTTCATAAGCTCATAGAACGTTACTTTTTCCTCCTCAAAAACCAACTTCTCGACAGCGTACAAACTGTTTCCCGCATCGGGCACGCCACCGATATGTGGTGACATTACGTTATATATAGGCCCGCCCTGCAAATATGAACGCGCGTTTTCCACGCACCCCATGACGAATATTGACGCAACCGAACAAGGTGTGTCATCACCCCAACGCCAGTCCTTACCGGGCTTTTGTCCGGTGTAGCGCTCTATCACTTTTTCATTATAGACTTCCCCTACTTTATTCTGCAAATCGGAGCGGTAGGCGTCATACAAAGCGTCCATACTATCAAAGCACGCCGGCTCGTCCGAATTTAGACGGAAAGTGTCGTTCAGTAACACTTGCAGGCTGTCGAATGACCCATAATTGAATCTTGTTTTTCCGGGAATCAGCACCTCCCAGCATCCGTCGTTGGCGAAGCTTCTGGCTTCGTCAAGAGGATAACCGAAGTCGGTCAAGGCATCTATAATCAGCGATTCGTTATAAACTGCGACAACCCCGCCACCGTGTTGCATAACCATTGCTACTTTTCTCAGCAACTTTTCGGGAGTATTCTCGCTGATACGCACCGAAATCGGAAAATCACTGATTCCGAGTTCCTCCACGATTTCGAGAACCAAATATGTAACATCGTTTGTAACATCGTTACCGTTTGCATCAACGCCCGACAGGATAATATTCTGATAATGCTGCGCGTCTCCGCCACCGATAGAGCCACCTGCCATGGTGCCATTCGTATTGCTTTGAATCCACTCGCAACCTTTGATGAAAAAACTTGCGAGAATTTCCCGCGCTTCACCTAACGTCAAGAGACCACTCTGTAAATCATTTTTTAAGTAATCGCCCAATATTTCATCAATTCTGCCGATTGCAGACCAATTGCCGCACAGCCGGGTAAACGCGAATGTGAACCACAAGCTTTGAACTGCCTCGTGAAAATTTGTTGCAGGGCCAAACGGCACATTTGAAAGCAAAGCGAAAATACCGGGATTAGTTTCTTTTGTTGCCGCCAGATACCGCTCGTGCCATATACGCATGGAATTCACCGCATTTTGCATACTTATCAAGATTTCACGCTCGTTTTCGCTTGCGCGGCAAAGCCGCTCGGCAATTTCGCGCTCAATCACGCCTACTCCGAATTTTACAACTCTGTCAAAGGCTAATGTCGTGTGGCTTATGCTCCACCACAGGTTCTTGCCTGATTGCGATGCCGGAACCTCATGAACCATTGCGCGACCTAACGTTGCAGCACCGCTTATGCGTTCATCTTCGCAAATCCGAATCGGAGCTTCCTGTGCGATTTTTTTGATTGCGGCATCATACTTCCGGTTTTCGCTCATCTCCGCAAACCCGGCAACATCATCCATGCGTACGTCAGCGGTTTGCATTGTCAAATCACCGTACTTGCCCTGCAATGATTCCCAAGCGAATTTTCGAGTCGCACCGCTCAGTCTGACCGGGCGGTCTTCGTTATGCGCAGTGTAGAATTGCATCTTATCATCCTTCCACATATATTATACTCCGAAAACCCATAGGTTATTAGAGATAACGGAACGTTATAGCTGCGTTAATGCAAGCGTATGACGTTCCGTTCGGATAGCGTGAGGCATACAGGGTGCGCTCTCAAGGACTTGCCGAATGCCCGTGACTATGATTTTGTTTGTGCACCGGGCTTTCGCAAATAGTCGATAATCAATTATTTAGTGTCAAATACCGCCTCGGAAGCAGTACCGGAGATAAACCCGGTAGGCAAAGCATCCGGTTGTTTGACAGTTGTTGTCATTTTGTATACAGTGCCGGATTTAGAGCTTTCGTGCACACCGTGAACGACTTCAATAGTATGCAAGCCAAGCTCAGCACTGCAACGATGTGCTCGACCGTTGCGGATAGCCCACGCCATGTCGCAAACACCGATACCCCGATAGCTGTTTCTCCAATTTCTCTCTTCCGGTGTTGCGCTTTCACCGGGATCCGGCACAAGTACGCTGCCATAGCCATGTGTGAGAGGCACAGCAACCTTATCACCAAAATTACCTGCTCCACGCACCAAATAAAGAGGTCCTAAAGAAGTGTTTGGATCCGGCAAAATAAGGGTACCTTCGTCTCCGTAGATTTCCAGACGCGGAACCTCCATCATGTGACTCTCGCTCATGCACGTCAAATTTGCCAGCACACCGTTTTCGAATTCCAAAGCACCGGTAAACAAATTGTCAAGATTGATATTCTGGTCTTTTTTGTAATCCGGATGGCGCGGATTACGTTGGGTATACGGTCTGAATTGTCTTGTAAAGCCGGTTACACGGTTTACAGGTCCCAGTAAGCTGACAAGAGCATGAATGTAATAACCACCCATGTCGTATGAGATATTTCCGCCTTCTTTAAAAATAAACGATAAGGCATCTGTGGTTCCTTCGCCGGTCATATGATATCCGCGAATGACCATTGCTTGAGCACCGAAAGGCACACCAATCAGACCGGAATCTATAAGCTTGCGGGCTGTTTGCAGACCTGCACCTAAAAAGGTATCCGGTGCAAAACCGAGCCTTACCCCCTTTGCGGCTGCCAAGTCATAGAGCTCCTTTGCTAATGGAAAATTCTTTGCCATCATTTTTTCGCTGTAAACGTTTTTTCCAGCCGCAATAGCATCCTTCTGTACTTCGTAATGTGCCAAGGGTGGTGTTAGGTTCACAACAATTTCAATGTCAGGGTCAGAATAAATTTCCTCATTGCTCATCTTTCGGATATTAAACTGCTCGGCCCGCCTTTTACTAAAATCATCCCTGGCATCCGAGCACCCGACAACTTCTGTGATTCCAAAAGTTTTTGTCATGTTGTTCAGATAGGAGTAACTAATTTCCCCCGTGCCGACAACTCCGATTTTAACAGTATTCATGTATAACCATTCCTCCAAAAATTATATTTAAACGTTTTCATTGCCACACATGGATGCATGGCAATATTTGAGTGGGTATCGCTAGGGGATGATTACCCCCTTCATATAGTCAGCAGGTTTGTTTTCCAGCGTTTCAAAGCCTTTTTGTATGTCTTCCAAAGAAAATTTATGAGTGATAATCTTTGACAAATCAATAACACCGTCATTTATGAGGTTTGCTGCACGGCGCAAGTCATCTGCCTGATTTAAGGAGTATCCGGGATGTGGCACCCGCAAATCTATGCAACGCGCAATTGCTCCCCTGAAGTCAAAATTTTTGCTGGGTGCTTCGTGGGAACTCATTAGAATCAAACGTCCGCGAGCGCCGGACTTTATACACGGTATGCATGTTTCAAGTACCTCGGGGACTCCGGTGCCTTCAATAACGAAATCAGCCATGTGTCCATTGGTGATTTCGGCAATAACTTTATCCATAGGTTGTTCTTTCGGGTTGATGGTGTGTGTTGCCCCATACTCTTTTGCAAGCTTCAGTTTGCTATCATCCGTGTCCACAGCAATGAGTCCGGAAAGCAAATTGCCTTTAAGTGCCTGTACGCACCATAGTCCCATTGAACCGCAACCGACAACAACTCCATAGTCCCCCGGTTCAGGTGCTGCGGCTTTAAGCACCGTAACAACACATTTAACCGGCTCGCCTAAAGCTGTAATGGGATCTATTTTCGGTGAGAGCTTCACTGCGTTTTTGTAGTTTAAAGTAATATAATCGGAAAACCCGTACAAGGAATCCAGCAAACAGGTTATCTTGTCTCCAACAGAAAAACCCTCAACCTCATCACCTAACGCAATAATTTCGCCTGCAACTTCATGCCCGACGGACTGGGGGTACTCTCCTATTGTGCCATGCCAGTGGTTCAACTCCCAGTTGCACAGTCCGCAGACTAACACTTTTACCAGCAAATCGTCCGCCTTAGGCTCAATCTCAACCTCTTTGAACTCAAACTTTTTTGGCTCTACGAGAAAAGCTCTTTTCGTTTTCATAATATATTTCGTTCCTTTCACTTTATGCTAAGGCACAAAACAATTGTATCATGCCCTATCCAATGATTTTACTGTTTGCCTGACAATCAGCTTTGGTGAAATGCTTATTGTTTTGGCAAAGTGGTTATTTGCTTTGCTTTGTTGTTCTGAAATGATGTTTACGGCAACCCTTGCCATTTCATCAGCCGGTAAAGCTATGGTGGTTAGTGGGGGTGTCAAGAATCTTGCTATGCTATCATCATGACCGATAACGGAAATATCTTCCGGCACTTTGATGTTTGCGGACCCAAAATACTGTATAGCACCTGCAGCCATAATATCACAACACACTACTACTGCGGTCGGAACTACCTTCGCACTGAATAAAGACTTTGCTGCTTCATATCCGTAGCTTGGCGTATAGTCATCGACCAACCGGACAAACTCATCCCTGTATTCACAACCGTGATACTTCATCGCGAGTTGGTATCCGGCCAGACGTTCACGTTCGACATCATAATGCGGGGTGCATCCGATAAACGCTATTTTAGTGTGTCCGTTTCCGGCAAGATAATTGGTAGCCATGTACGTGCCTTCCGAGTTGTTTGATAAAACCTTGTTCAAACCAAAATAGCTGATAACCCTCTCAACCATTACCATAGGAAGCTCTATCTTGGACAGAAAGTTCCAAAAAGCTTCCGGCACATCAGGCTTCATAAATGACGTGAAGATAACACCACAGAACATGTCCCACGACGAATCGTCTACGAGTTCAGCAAGGGAGTTGTTGTCCCTGCTTGCCGGCACAGTCATAACCTTAAATCCGCTCTCGTATGCCGCAATGCTGATAGCATCATTTAACCGTTGGAACAATGGGTTTCCGTTATCAAAGTCACTGGGGATAACATTGCCTATAATCTTTGACTGTCTGCTCTCCAACTTGCGTGTAATGCCGTTAGGAACATAACCAAGTGCTACAACGGCCTTTTCCACAACACTCCGTTTTTCGCCTGCCACATACCCATTATTGTGTATAACCCTTGAAACTGTTGACAAAGAGACCCCTGCCGCTTTTGCCACATCTACCATAGTAACACTTTTCACAACATATTCCTCTTTTTTCATATAATGCAGTTGAGTACATTTTACATGTAATTTTCAGAAAAATCAAGGAGTCCGATGCGAGTGAAAGAGCTTTAATTAGTGATTTTTTACCATTATATATCTGCGAAGTGCTTTTTTCCATTGACAAGTTTGACAAAAATAATGTGAAAATTTTTCCTAATCAGAGATGGTTTTTCATATAAACCTGCTACTTTTCGTGATTGTCAGTGGCAACGGGAGCAAAAGAACAGAAAAACCGAAAATAATTTTCTTTACATGATAGATTGTGTGTGGTAGAATACCCCCTGTCGCCCGGTTGCCTATGCAATAAGGCGAAAATACTAAATGAAAGGAGTGATGTCAAAGTGAAAATTAGAGTAAGGGTGATTTACTCCTAAACCGAATATCGGGCAAATGCACAAATAGGGGTAAATCACCCTATTCTCAAGGCAATGTCTTGTTTTCTTCGTGCATTTGCAAAAAAACAACTTTTATCAAATCTTTAAGAAGGATACGATGTAAGTCGTGTCCTTTTTGTCACGATGAGATACGTAGTGAAAGAGGATTCAATGAGGTACAAAAACAGATTTTCGATGTTATTTAGCTTCACTAAGAAGCTTAGACATTTCTTTATTATTTCAATACTGACAGCCGTGGTTGCTATGCTGCTAAGCTTCCTTGCGCCACTGATTGTCGGGTTTTCTGTTGACTCGGTTATCGGCAATGAGCCGTCGATGCTGCCTGCACCCATAATGTGGATTTATGAAACGCTGGGCGGTCACGGCACTCTGGCGGCAAGCCTGCTAATTT
>Ga0209755_10001731_pt1 | contig 32719 bp, 20 predicted proteins | sample TergutCo191P1_FD_187301 | JGI IMG/M metagenome (GOLD analysis project Ga0209755, IMG submission 187301) | Cornitermes sp. P1 segment gut microbial communities from Petit-Saut dam, French Guiana - Co191P1 (SPAdes) (version 2) | ecosystem: Host-associated > Arthropoda: Insects > Digestive system... | reverse complement strand
GCGCGAAATGGAGTAAGAATACTATCTATAATGATTACATGGGCACTGGAAAACGCCATAGAAACTGCGGATAGCATGAAGGCGCGCGGCTACGGCCTCCCGGGGCGCACCGCGTTTTCGATTTTCCGCTTCAGCCGCCGGGATGCCTACGCAATTTCATACATCCTAGCCTGTGCAGTTTTCGTAATTGCAGGGGCGGCGGTAGAGGTGTTCCGCTTCCGCTACTTCCCCACCATAAGGCATATAGACGGCGGATGGCACAGCTTTTGGACCGTTTCGCTGTTTGTAATATACTTCGCACTGGGAGCGCTTCCGATTATAGTAAATCTCAAAGAGGACTTAATGTGGAAGCGGCTCAGAGCAGGAGGTACATTTGACATTATATAAAATATCCAATCTTACATTTACATACCCAAACCGTGAAAAAGCTGCGCTGGACAGCATTGAACTTACAATCAAGCAAGGTGAATTTGTCACATTATGCGGCCCTTCAGGCTGTGGCAAAACCACTTTGCTCAGGCAGCTAAAGCCCTCAACAGCCCCCCACGGTATAAAAAGCGGTGAAATCCGCTTTGAGGGCTCATTGCTCGACGAACTGCCCGTCTATGATGCTGCGGCGAAAATAGGCTTTGTGCTACAGTCCCCTGAGAACCAGATTGTAACCGACAAGGTGTGGCATGAACTGGCGTTCGGCCTTGAAAGCCTCGGTCAAAAGACCGAGGAAATCCGCCTGCGCGTAGCTGAAATGGCAAGTTTTTTCGGCATACAGACCTGGTTTCACAAGCCTGTTGCTGAGCTCTCTGGCGGCCAGAAGCAGTTGCTCGCACTTGCATCAATAATGGCACTCCAGCCCTCCGCACTGATACTTGACGAGCCTACAAGCCAACTTGACCCCATAGCGGCAGGTGAATTTCTGGCGACTGTAGGCAAAATTAACCGCGAGCTGGGCGTGACCGTGGTACTCACGGAGCACCGTTTGGAAGAGGCGTTCCCGCTTTCGACACGCGCTATCGTCATGGACGGCGGCAGAATTATTGCCGATGGCGCGCCTAGAGAGGTCGGCCTTCAACTGAGCGGCCAGGGGCATGGTATGTTTCTGGCTATGCCTACTCCCATGAGGGTGTGGCTTGAAGTGCGTGATGGACTGGCAAGTAGCGAAGCCCAAACAGCAGACGAGGAATGTCCTATAACTGTCCGCGACGGGGCGGAGTGGCTCAGCCAGCTACAGGTAACCGAGGATAAGCATTTAGCAGCGTCCGGACAAGATACGGATAGCAGCGGGCAGCCAAACACCGCTGTTGAGGTTAGCGATGTCTGGTTTAAGTATGAAAAGGACTTGCCTGATATCGTAAAGGGGCTTTCTTTCAAGGCCAACTACGGCGAAGTAACGGCCATCCTTGGCGGCAACGGGACCGGAAAGACCACAGCTCTCGGCCTGGTTTCCGGCCTAAACAAACCATACAGGGGCAAGATTTCTGCCGATACCCAGGCCTATACACTACCTCAGAACCCTCAGGCGCTCTTTGTGGCTAAAACTGTGCGCGAGGATTTGCTTGAAATTCTTTCAGGGCGCAAACTCTCAAAGGACGAGAAGATGCGCAGGCTCTCAGCCATGGTTAAGCTGTGCAGGCTGGAAGCACTGCTGGACTTTCACCCCTATGACCTATCAGGCGGTGAACAGCAGAGGGCGGCACTTGCCAAGGTTCTTTTGCTGCAACCAAAAATCCTTCTGCTGGACGAGCCCACAAAGGGGCTTGATGCAGAATTCAAGAAAATATTTGCGGCTATTCTCAGGAAGCTGACACAGGCCGGTGCGGCTGTCGTGCTGGTTAGCCACGATGTTGAGTTTTGTGCCGAACATGCCCACCGGTGCGCCCTGTTCTTTGACGGGGATATTGTAACCGAAAATGCTCCGCGCGAATTTTTCAGCGGCAACAGCTTCTATACAACCAGCGCAAACCGCATGGCACGAAAAACACTGCCGTCAGCTATCACGGCAAACGACATAGTGAGCGCACTGGGCATAAATTGCGAGCCCGCAACGGGCGATGACGAACTTCTGGCTTGGGATGCTGAGGCAAAGTACGAAATAGACAGGCCTGAACCATCGCTGCCTCCACCGCCGAAACCGCCGGCACTTTCGCCGCGCCGCAAAATAATTTTGGCATTGTTCGCGCTTCTCACCCTTGGCGCAGTAACTTCTATGGTTGTAAACTGGTATAGTTTTAGTTCCTTCATCGGCGGCGGGCGCGGAGCCATATCCGCAGTGATGACAGGGCTGCCGCTTCTTTATGTAGGCAAAATGCTCACTTTTTCCATAGGAATTATAGGAACCGCCGTCACGCTCACATGGAAGCGCGGTGACAAACCGCCACCTGCCATATTGCAAAAACAGAAACTCTCCAAACGCACAATCGCGGCAACTGTGGTAATTCTACTCACAATACCTCTGACAATCTATCTGGGCATAAGCCTCTTTGATGACCGCAGGTTTTACTTCACAGCTATGCTCATCATACTACAGACAATGCTGCCCTTCGCTTTCGTGTTCGAGGGCAGGAAACCGCAGGCGCGGGAGATTGTAATAATAGCTGTGCTGTGCGCCATTTCGGTGGCGGGGCGCGTTGCATTTTTTATGCTGCCGCACTTTACCCCTGTGGTGGCCATAGTAATAATCAGCGGAATTGCCTTCGGCGGCGAAACCGGATTTCTCGTCGGCGCGATGTCATTTCTTGTAAGCAACGTATTCATGGGGCAAGGCCCGCACACGCCTTGGCAGATGTTTGCCGCCGGGATTATAGGCTTTCTAGCCGGGGTACTGTTCCGGAAAGGGCTTTTACGCAGAACACCTTTGGCACTGGCTGTATTCGGCGGCCTTTCGACCTTCATAATATACGGCGGCATTATGAACCCAGCCGCCCTGCTAATGTGGCAGCCCAACCCCACATGGGAAATGCTCTTGGCCTATTACCTGCAAGGCATCCCAATGGACCTAATCCACGCCGTATCCACCGTCACATTCCTCACCGTTGCATCCGGGCCGATGCTTGAAAAACTTGACAGGATTAAAGTCAAATACGGACTGGTGGAATAGGGCTATAAACAGAGCCCACAAATTTCTTTAGATTTTTTATTGACAAATACATCAGCGTTGTGATACAGTTTCGAAAGATTAATAAACTGGTTCGATTCGCTTTGTTGCGAAAAAAGTGGAATGGGGTGAAAAGCCCCGCGAGTAGGTCACTGTGATACTTCCCGGATAGCGGAGAAGTTAAGTCAGATACATTTCGAACCAGTCCCGCACCTGCCTGACACCGGGTTGTGAGTTGCTTTTTAGGAGCCGCTTTACTTGTATGCAGGTAATGGCGGCTATTATTTTTGCATATGAAGAAATTCTGAGGAGGTGCAAATATTGAGCAAGGAAACAAATACAGACACACCCGCGTTAGACTCAGATTTCACTGATTTTCTAAAGCCCAATGAACAGGAAATAAAAGTATTTCAGCTCATGCGTAACTTGGAATATGGCGAGATCCGCATAGTGATAAAAAACTCTGCCGTGGTTCAAATTGAGGAAAAAAAGTCAATAAAACTCTGATTTTAGATATTACATACAGATAACACGACAAAATTGAAAATGCGCCAAAGCGGAAGAACCGAAGTGCGCTGATACAGCCATCCCTACGAGATTTAGGGGAAAAGCTGTGCAGCGGGCTTCGTTTTTTGTTATGGAGAACCACAACTCCTTAAAAAGAGGCCGCTTAACCACGTTGCGCGTCAGCAATGAGGCAAACTATTTCAGGGCGAAGCCCGCCCACAAGAAAGGAAAAATTTATGAGGACAAAAAAACACATTAAGCGCATATTGGCACTGCTGCTTATACTCGTCATGACTTTAGGCATGCTTCCCATGTCTGCACTTGCAGGGTATGAGCAGGCCGAGACCGCAGAAAACTCAGGTGAGAACATAACTGTTTTTGTTTCGCTGGAGAACACCACGTTTCCTGGCGGGGCATGGTCGGGGACAAGGCTTGACCGCGTGCCGGTAAATGTCCCCGCAGGCTCGACAATGATGCATGCTGTTGTCACAGCTTTTGCGCAGCACCAAATCAGCGAAAGCGGTTCTGCGGCCAATTTCATTGAAACCATTGATGGCCTGAGCTGGCATGTCCACCCAATGGGCGGCTGGATGATGACCTTAAATGATTGGTTTATAAACGCAGGCGCCCAAGCGATTACTGTGTCAAGCGGTGACGAAATCAGGGTTCTGTTTACAATCGCCTTCGGTGAAGACATAGGCGGAAGCTGGAGCAACAATGACACTTCGCTCAGAGAACTCACATTTAGCGCAGGAGAGCTCTACCCCGTGTTTAACTCTGCAACTCTCGAATATACGCTGACACTGCCCGAGGGTACGGATAGAGTAACCGTCACACCGACTGCTGCAAACAAGAACTTCCAAGTCCGCACTAACGTGGGCGGCGTTGTTTATCAAAGAAGCCAGGCGGTGCCAGTAACTAACGGTACTGTTATTGTGGTTGGCGTCGGAGACCCCTCTTGGCCTACCATGAACGATCCGCCTTTCGAGCTCACAGAATACAGGATAACAGTATATATTCCGTCACAGCCGCCTGAAGAGGGGCCTGATAACAGTGCCGTCTATGAAAATGGATGGCTCATAGTAAATATTGCATACGAAAACGGCACAGGGCCCAGCCTTCGGGCGACAATTCAGGAGGCGCTAACCCGCGCCCCATTTAATCAAGTTTCGCCGTACTACGATTACTCCGTTATAGAAAGACTGCAAATTACGGGCTACATGCATGTGTATGACTTCTATATCAACGCCAACGTCCGCGACCTGTTTCGCGGCACAGGCGCAGGGGTAAATGCACGCGCACTGCTCAGCGGTTTGGTGGAACTGGATCTGTCTGGTGTTCCCGGAATAGTTGGCCAAAGAACGAATGCGCAAGGAAATCCCCTGCTTGGGAATTTCTTAAATGCGGCTCCAACGCAAGCTATACAGCATATGGCAAGCCTTGAAAGATTGAGGCTTTCTTCGAGCATTAGAGTTTCCGGAAACTTCGCACGGGATAATTTGATGCTCAGCACCCTCGCCTTTGACAATCAGCCCTTCACGGAAGGCCTGTTCGACTTTACCGGGATAGGTAATTTTAACGACACCTTTTTGCGCGCTAGTGCGGAAGGGCAAACTTCCGGAGGGACATTTACCTTTGCAAACACAAGGCCCCAAGCTGCTTTGTTTCCTGCCGAAACCGGCGCAGGCGCGATAATCCCGCAAGGCTTCTTCAATAATGCAGCTACGTTGAGAGAAGTGCATTTTTACAGTGCTACGGCTCCTACCCTGTACAACCTCAACACATTTAACCTAGGCTCCGCTATTGCAAGGCCGGTTGCATTTGTTCCCGATGCCAATGCCGGCGGTTATGATGTTGATATGTTTAGAAATAATTTTAGCAACGTCATTTCAAGAGATGCTGTAAGTGTTGACAGGACTGAGCTAAGGGCTATAATTGCCGAAGCGCAGGCTCTTGAAGCAAATGCGTTCACAGCCGCTTCGTGGGCGGCTATGCAGGCCGTTTTAACCTCTGCGCAAGCAGCTTACGCAGAGACTGCTGCAACCCAAGAGGAACTAGACGGAGCAGTTGCAGCTCTCCGCTCTGCTATAAATGCACTTATGGTATACGGCGATGACATCACCTTCATAGATGCACCATACGGCGCTACTGTAGGGGTGTTCCGCAAGGGAACCTTGCATTTCGCAGAATTTGAAACATTCCCAATGAGTGTTGATTCAGTGCTCTCAGGAGAAGGCCGGGAGATTTGGAGAGCTGCAATACCGCTTAACACACCTTTGCATATAGAAGCATTCATCCCGGGTCAGACAGCTAAGCAGGCCGTATTTTTCACTGCGCAGTCACATGGCACAACCATAACTGTAAACCCAATTGCTCTTGACGATTGGATACCGGGGCGGGGTGAGGCTTGGCACGATGCAAACGTCGTTACAAATTTAGGAGACACCGGCACGCTCAACCTTCCTGTTGGCGGCACATTTAACCTCGACACCATCAGAGTATGGCAGGCAATGGCAGGAATTACAGCAAACTACTTTATTGAGCCTGAATATATCTTTGAAGTATTCGGCGACAGCATTTCAGTTGCTCCCATAGGTGCGCCTGGCAGGCAGCAGCTCAGAATAACGGCGGACAGCCCGGGTGTGAGCGTTATTAAGATAACATACAATCCCGTGGAATACTTCCAGATGGGCATTGGCACTTTGTGGTTTGATGCCATTGATCCGAGAAACGCTCTCGCTGTGGTTGTAAATGTCGCAGGCGGTTCGGATTTCGATACAGGCATAACTGTCCGGAACGATTTTGATACATGGTACTTCGATGCAAGTGCAGGGTACCGCGAATTTACATTTACTCCCGCTGCGGGCTCCAGTGTCCGAGTTCACGCCCCGCTCAACATAACACCTTGGGGCGAGGGCTGGACTTCTTATAGCGCCGGCGAGGACGGCAGCTTTACTGTTGAGCTTAAAGACGGCAGGAACATAATAGAAGTCACTAACAGCACATCAGTAAGGCATCATGTCATAAGAGCCCGCGGAGTTCCGGTTACGGTAGAGAACCTAACAAACCCCGGACATGCCTTCGCAGCAGGCGACACCGCACGCATTACCATAATAGGCCTATCCGAGCCTGTGGAAAAACTTGCCGGAATATACAACCCCGGATTTGGAGCGGCACTCGCTCCGCGTATTCAGCTTATAAATGAGGACGGAGAGGTCTTCACAAGCAACGTAGGCACCCAGTTTAGAACTTTGACCCAAGTGTTCACAGTGGATTACACACTTGAGGACATCTCCTTAAATGTGCTCAGCGGACACATCCGGGCCGGCCTAATGGGCTCCTTGATGGGGCACCACCGGGCTATCCCGCAAACAGGGCTTCCGCCGAACTTTAACGCTGTAGCACAAGGCCCGTTTAACTTCGGCGCACTTCCTGTGATTACCCTCCCGGTTGCTCAGGATTCTGACGGCGTTTATCCGCCTGTCATTGACCATCCGCTTATTGTAGTTGTGTCTCCGGCAAATGCCCAAGACATGAATGATCAAATTAGAGCAATTCTTGTCAGGGATTTTGGACAAACCTCCGGCCAGTACGATTATTCAGTCGTCAGAAGGCTCGCTGTAGCAGGCAATGTCACCGTCAATCTTTTCAACCAGGCCATCACCAGAGATACTATACGCCCCTATCTGGAAGAGTTGGACTTATCCTCAATGACCGGAACAGGGTCGGTAACGAACCTCGGTGGAGGAATAGCACCGACTGCCATAAACTATACTGCATTACGGCATGTTATTATGCCCTCGCGCGCAACTACAACTGCAAATATGTTTGCAGGCCATTCAGTGCTTGAGTTTGTAACCTTTGCAGGAAATATCCCTGGAACATGGAGTGGGAATAACTACTTCCAAGGCGCAACAAACCTTCGGAATATTGCATTTCTGGGAGATACTGCCCCTGCAATTAATGCTAATATCTTCGCCGGGCTGCCCGCCGGCTTTGCAGCAGAGTACATAACAGCCATTGCTTCAAATGCAGCTCAAGGCGGATATGAACTGGCCGCATTTACACAGCACTTCTCAGATGTTGTCAGTGCCGGCAGCTCATGGCCCGCCTCAGTAGACCGCACAGGACTAACCACAGCACTTGCGCAGGCACAAGCCATAGACCCTTACAGCCTTGCACCTGTGAGCAGGCCTGTACTGGAAACAGCAATTGCGACGGCACAAATGATTGCAAGTAATCCTTTGTCGCTGCAATCCTCTGTAGATGCAGTGACCGCCCTCCTAAGGCACTTGCTGGATACGGAATTTGCCCTTATCCCGGTTGATGAAGATGTCACTTTCGTTGTTGCGCCGCGCGGTACAACCGTTGGAGTTTTCCACAAAGCGAACAACAGGCACTTCACCCCATTTGTTTCCCGTGAGCTAACACTTGACACCGGCCGTTCAAACGAACAGTATGATGTCTGGAGAGTTCACATTCCGCTAAATCAAGGCCATCACATTGAAGCCTTTGGCGATGAAACCGCAAAACTTGCACGGCGCATAACTGTGGCACAGCATAGAACCACCGTCCATGTAAACCCAACCCCTCTCGCTGAGTGGGTAGACGGGCTCGGCACAGCTTGGCACGATGCCAATCTCATTACAAACCTGGACGATACAGGTGCTGTTAACCTAGCTGTCGATGAAATATTTGACCTGGATACTTTCCGTGTATGGCAGGCCATGACAGGGGTTACTGAAAACTACTTTGTTGAGCCCATATACTCATTTGAAATCTTCGGCAACAGCGCGTCCGTTGAGCGTATAGGCACACCCGGACGCGAGCAGCTAAGAATAACTGCCACAAGCCCCGGAGTTAGCGTTATCAAAATAACCTATGGCCCTGTGGAGTATATTTTAGCAAACGGTACAACCGTACACCATTTTGATGCCCTAGACCCACGCAACACGTTAGCGGTGGTTGTAAATGTCAACGGCGGCACAGGCTTTTCAACGGGAATGACAGGCCTATCAGCACCCGGAGTGACCATTGGCGAAGGTGTAACTGTACGAAACGATTTTGACACTTGGTACTTTGACCAAGCCGACGGTTACCGCGAGTTTACCTTCACACCAGCCGCGGGCACTACAGTCCGAGTTCATTCTCCACTAAATATTGACGCTTGGGGAACAGGCTGGACTACCTACACGGCCGATAGCGAAGGCAGCTTTACAGTTAGGTTGCTCGAGGGCAGAAACATTATTGAGATGAACAACAACGGCTCTGTCAGACATCAAGTTGTAAGGGCTCGCGGCGTTGAAGTTGTTATTGAAAACACTACAAATCCCGAAAGCACATATTTTGTTGAAGGCGACGTGGCACGTATTACCATCCGCGGGCTTCAGGAGCCTGTAGAGAAACTTGCAGGGGTATATAACCCCGGCTTTCCTGCGGCAGCATCCGCACCCCGCCTAGTATTCACCAATACAGCGGGAGAGCGTTTTACAACCCCCAACAGCCCTCAATATCAAACTCTTTCACACACCTTCGTGCTTACCCATACTTTAGCCGACACATCACTTAACGTACTAAACGGACAGATATACGTTGCAGGAATGGGCTCATTAATCGGGGCACACCGCCTAATACCTGCCGAAGGGCTGCCGCCTAATTTTACAGCAGGAGCAACACCTTTACAGGGCTTCGGCGCACTTCCTGAAATTACTATACCTGTCGCACAGGAAGAAGATCTTACAGATGCTGAAATGGCAGCGGCAGTTTTGGTGCTGCATGACTTCACCCCAGTGGTACAAACGTGGATAACTAACGCCGCAACCACCCGTACTGCTGCAATAGATGCAGTAAGGGCACAAGTTGCGGAGCTGCTCGCCGGCACCAGCGCCACAGCGGTTGTACCCGCACCCGGAACGGGGGTAAATGACTTCCCTAACCCGCCGGCTAACTTCGGCGTTCCGCCAACCGACCGTACATTCACAGTAAACATCACGGGTGATGATGGTTCAGTGGCGGTAACGGCTATAGTTGTGAGCATAGAGTTTCTTCCGCTTGCAACAGGAACCATAATAGAGGCAGCAATAGCGGCCTTGAGCGAGCACAACTTCACCTCTATTGTTCAGCCGTGGGTTTCCACCCCTGCAAACACCCGCACCCCTGCAATAGCTAATATCGTTGCTCAGATTAACGCTGCCCTTTCGGCCGCCGGCATTACAGGCGTTACGGCGGCTGTGCCCGCTCCCATAAATGAACTCCCAACCTTGAATGCCGCCGGACTTCCTGCCGCAGACCGTGAGTTTACTGTGAACCTCACAGGACCGGAAGGCACATTCGGCAGCACAAGAATAGTATTAAACATAGAGTTTCTGCGAGCAGCAGCGGCAGGTGTTACCATAGCGTCAGCACCTGTGACAGGAATAAACCACGTAATCCCGGATTCAACACAGCAGTTTAATGCCACAATAGCCCCTGCGGGTTTGACAGGAGTTGCGTGGAGCATCGAAGGTCATTCTGGGGCTTCAATCAGCGAAACAGGACTTCTGTCCATCGGCCCGGATGTCCCTGCCGGCACCACCCTCACGCTCAGAGCCACGACAACTACTGATATGGATGCAGACGGTTATCCGGTGAGCAGCCAACTGACAATCAACGTGGTTGAAGCCATGACTGTATTTGTGAGCATAGAGGGCTTTACTATAGGCCATGGGTTTTATATAGAACCCACTCCGGTGAGGATTCCGTCAGCAGGCGGAACCGCCAATACCAACGCAATGCTTGCCACGCGCATTTTGCTGGACTCTCATGAAACACTTGAGTTCATTGGTGGCGCAGCACTTACAAGAATCGGCGGACTGCCACCTGGCCCTGCAAATCCACCTGAGTTTATGCTTGATGCCATTGCCGCCTCCGGCATGACTTTTAACCCTAACGCAATCAATCCGCAAGGGCTCGGCAACGGCGACTTCGGCATGATGATGGCCGGATGGATGTTATCTCATAACCACGTTATGCCGAATGTCGGCGCGGGGTCTGTGGCTTTGCAAGACGGCGATGTAGTACGCTGGATGTTCACACTTTTAGGCAACGACCACGGAAAGCCCGAGCAAGGCGGCGGAATGGGCTTTGCACCTCCATTTTTCGCCCATGCGGACAAGACAGAACTTATCCGCACATTGCTTACTGTTAGCACTCCACCTGCCGGTTCCGTACAGTTTGCACTTGATGTTATAGAAAATCCACTGTCTTCGGAAGCTGCTGTAGCAGATGCCATCGCTTGGCTGTTAGGTGAAGGCGCTCCTAGCCTCACCCTTGTGCCCTCAAGCATAGCACTTAACCGCACAGCTTGGAACAATGCTGCACGCGGACAATCACAAACATTCACGGCAAGAGTCTATGACCAGTTCGGCACTCTGTATGCAAATCAAAATGTAGTGTGGATACTGATTCCCGGCGGCACTGTAGCAGGCGGCCCAACTTCCGAAGTTCATGCAAACACAGCATTTGCCACAGGTGTTGTTACAATATACGCACAGCAGATGGGCGGAGCAATGGTTTTAAGCGCCGCTTCTGTAGCCAACCCGGATGTTAACTTCTCCGCATCCGTAGCGGTTCCAAGACCTTTAATCTCGCTTACCGCAGCAAATCAGCCTGCACTAGAAACTGTTGTAACTCAGGGGCAAGTGACAGGCAGCTTGAGCGCAGCTCCTACGGTCACTCTAGGTGCGGTTCTCAGCTACCAGTGGTTCCACAACAGCACCGACAGCACGGGCGGCACAGCAATCCCCAGTGCCACGGATGCGACGCTTACAATACCTGCTGACCTAACAGCGGGAGAGCATTTCTTCTATGTGGTCATTAACGCAACTCTCGGAGCACTCCCCGTAACGTCCAGAGTGGCCACAGTTATAGTAGAAGCAGCCCAAGTGACAGATGACTGGCTGGCGGCTATGAACTCAACCCTTGCTTATATCCTAACTAATGTTCCGGCACCATCCCTAGGCACGCTCTCAGGTGAGTGGTCTGTGCTGGCACTGGCCCGCGCAGGCATCACCCCTGGCGATACAGTTGGCGGAGTCACAATGCCTGAGAACTTCTTTAACGATTATGTAGCACGCCTTATAGCCTTCATGAATGGAGCACCGATTGACGGTGTGGTAGTAGAGGATGGCTCAAGGAGCCAGATTCACACCCGCCGCGCAACAGATAACCAGAGAGTGGCAATTACACTTGCTTCGCTAGGCGTAGACCCCCGCGATGTAGAAGGCTTTAACTTCCTCGCCCCGCTCTCAGACTACGGCTGGACAACATGGCAAGGGGTTAACTCAACAGCCTTTGCACTCATAGCATTTGATGCAAACAACTGGGATATTCCGATAGCCACAGAAGAAAACAGGCCTATTAACGGCACTGGAGTACAGACAACAAGAGAAAACCTAATTGCAAGGCTGCTCGCGGCAGAACTCGACGGCGGCGGCTGGGCGCTTATGGGGGCAAACTATGACCACGACACCACCTTCATGGTAATCCAGGCCCTTGCACCGTATTATAACACCCGCGCAGATGTCACAGCAGCCATAGACCGTGCGCTTGCACAGGCTTCTGCAAGACAAAACGCAAATGGAGGATTCGGCAGCAGCAGCGAAGCGATTGCTCAAGGCATAGTGGCTCTTACCGCCCTCGGCATAGACCCGATGGAAGATGAGCGATTCATCAAAAACGGCAACACCATGATTTGTGCGCTACTGGCATTTTATGTCCAAGGCGGCGGCTTTAGAAACCAGCTCACAAGCACCGGAACTAACGCTATGTCAACAGATCAGGCAGCATATGCCTTGGTAGCCTACTTCAGATTCCTAAACAATCAAACCCGCCTGTATGATATGTCTGACATGTTTGATTCAGACCCGATAATTACAGATCCCACAACCCCTGTCATCCTGATTAGTGCGCAGCCGCAAAATGCGTCAGTGACGGCAGGCAGCATAACGGCCAGCCTGAGTGTCACAGCTACGGTGACACCTGAAGCGGAGCTTCACTTCCAGTGGTATAGAAACACTGTAAACGCAGCTACGGGCGGCACGCCGATAGAAGGTGCAACATCCGCCAGCTTCACTCTCCCGCCAAATCTTGCCCAAGGCACGCATTTCTTATATGTTGTAATTTCAGCGCAAAATGCAACACCTGTAACGTCGAGCGTAGCGGTTGTAACAGTAAGTGCGCCTCAGGGCGGAGGCAATGGTGCCGGTGCTCCGCCACCGCAGCCTAGGGCAGTCATAAGCGTCATAGATCCGAATGCAAGGGCCGGGCAGACCAGGGTGTTCTTTGCAGCACAGGAGTTTGTGCTCCAGCCCGGCGAAACAGCATACAGTTTGCTGCGCAGGACAGGCCTTGAAATCCGTTCGACAGGGCATCCAACTATTCCTGGCAGATACGTAGCAGCAATAAATGGCTGGGGTGAGTTCGACGATGGGCCACTTTCGGGTTGGATGTTCAGAGTCAACGGCGTATTTCCAAACTTTTCGTCATCACTATATAACCTGGGCGATGGCGATGTGGTTGAATGGCTGTTCACACGCGATTTAGGTGCAGATATCGGCGGTGACCACGCAGCCGGCGGGCCAGGCGCAGACACCCCGGGTACGGGCGCCCCAGGCTCAGGCGCACCAGGCACACCAGGTGCCACACCTCCTCCGGGTGGTACGGTGACACAGCCTGGAGGGCAAGTTACAATCCCGGGTGCAGATATTCCTTTGGCAGATTTAGAAACTTGGGAAAACCCATTTGCCGATGTAAACTCTGGCGACTGGTTCTTTGGAGCTGTTAGATTTGCAAACATTAGCGGCATCATGCAAGGCGTGGCCGGCAATGTATTTTCACCAAACACCAATCTATCCCGCGCGATGATAGTAACAATGCTGTGGCGCATGCAAAATGAGCCTGCCCCAGCAGAAAGCAACTCATTTCCTGACGTGGCCTCAAACCGCTGGTACACAGATGCCATTGCATGGGCAGAGGCAAACGGAATTGTCAGAGGTCACGCTAACGGGCTCTTTGCCCCTGGCGAGAATGTTACACGTGAGCAGCTTGCGGTTATAATGCGCAATTTTGCAAGATACTTGGACGTTTACACGTCACACAGCACATTTACCGCCACATTTGCAGATGCTCACACTGTATCTGACTGGGCCTTGGATGCCAAGATTTGGGCAAATGCCGAAGGCATCATAACAGGCCGCACAGAAACAACCCTAGCCCCTGGAGGCTTTGCGACAAGGGCCGAAGCTGCGGCAATGCTCATGCGCTTCATTACAGAAACCGTAAGATAGCCCTTGCTACTACCCCTCGCATACCATAAGTTACCTAATCAGTCTTTGACAACTGATTTTGTAAACTCCTAAATCGGACAATGCCCACACCATAGGGGACGGTGTGGGCATTGACCGTATAGGGGGGGCAAGGGGCAGAAACTACAGCCACTCACCATAGCGCTTGATATAAAATGTTTTTAGAAGCTGCGTCGATAAGCAGTACCCTAGAAGAAGTATGACAAGCCAAGGTATGACACTTACCGGCAAAGCCGTCATATGCAGGCCATTTGCCAGCACCGAAAAACCGATTACTATTGCAACAACAGCAATTAGTATGGTTGAAATCAAAAGCGGCGTGGCTGCAACACTATGTACAAACGGCATTTTCCCAGTACGGATCATATGAATTACAAGCACCTGAGAAACAGTGCCGAAAACAAACCATCCAGCTTGGAACAAAGGAGCCTGCTCACCGCTGTTTGCACCGATAATAAACCACATAACCAAGAAGCATAATATATCAAAAATCGAACTCAAAGGCCCCATAAACCCTAGGAAGGTCTTTATAGACTTGGTTTCCCATTTTCTTGGCTTTGCGAGGTATTCCTTATCAACCTTGTCAAATGGTATGCCCATTTGCGAGAAGTCACACAGCATATTTTGCGCCAAAATTTGAAGAGGGAGCATGGGCAAAAAAGGCATGAATATCGAAGCAGCTATGACTGAAATCATATTGCCAAAATTGCCGCTGGCGGCCATTTTGATGTATTTTACAATGTTGCCGAATGTTCTGCGCCCGTCAAGGACTCCTTCTTTCAAAACCATAAGATCCTTCTTGAGCAAAATTATGTCGGCAGTTTCTTTAGCTATGTCAACAGCGCTATCCACCGATATCGCAACGTCGGCTTGATGCAAAGGCAGGGCATCATTAATTCCATCACCCATATACCCTACAGTGTGGCCATTATTGCGAAAAGCCTTTACAACACGCTCCTTTTGAGCCGGAGAAAGTTTTGCAAACAGGTCACATGTCTTAATGGCTTCGCTTAGAGCAGAGTCGTCCATGCCCTCGACATCTTTGCCAAGCAGGAATTCGGACGTGTCTATCCCAACTTTTCTGCACACTTTAACAGCAACGCCTTCACTGTCGCCGGTTAAAACTACAGTCCGCACCCCATATTCGCTCAAAGCGGTTATTGCGGTTGCCGCACTTTCTTTAGGAGGGTCTAAGAAACCGACAAAACCTATCAAAACCATTTCCTGCTCATCTTCAACATCGAACACATCCACACCCGGCACTTCGTTTTTTTGTGCTACGGCAATCATCCGCAGGCCATCTGCGTTGTGTCTGTCTGCGGTCATGAGCGCTTGCTCTCTTATTTCATCCGTCAGCGGCTGGACGGAGCCTTGCCACTCTACAAATGAACAAATAGAAATAACTTCCTCAACTGCACCCTTTGTTATTAGCTGGTGCTTCCCGTTCTTGTCATCAAGTACCACGCTCATCCGCCGCCTTGTGAAATCAAACGGTATTTCGTCGATTCTCTCGTAATTTGGCAAAATCTCATCAAGGCCATTTTCGCCGGCACGGCTAATAATGGCTACGTCGATGAGATTTTTAAGCCCTGTTTGAAAATAGCTGTTTAGGTAAGCATGGCGCAATATGCGGAAATCATCTTCGCCGAGTACATCCATATACTTTTCAAGTATTATTTTATCCTCTGTAAGAGTTCCCGTCTTATCTGTGCAGAGAATATCCATCTCACCAAAAGTCTGGATTGCACTGAGAGTTTTTACAATAACCTCATTTTTTGACATTTCCACGGCGCCTTTGGCAAGGGTTGAGGTCATTATCACAGGCAGCATCTCAGGTGTCAGCCCCACTGCAATAGTGATGGCAAACAACAATGCGTTGCCCCAGTCGTTTTTAGTAAAGCCGTTAATAAGCAAAATAATTGGCACCATTACCAGCATGAGGCGGATTAGCAGCTTGCTCACTGAGTCAACGCCTGTTTCAAAACTGCTTTTCGACCTATTGCCGGACAGGGACTTTGCCATTGAGCCCACATAGGTGCTGTTTCCCGTAGACAGCACAACTGCGGTTGCGCTGCCACTTACAATATTTGTACCCATGAATCCTAAATTTGATATATCTGTAAGCGAATCCTCAGGGGCATTGCGGATATCGCTATACTTCTCGACAGGGTTAGATTCACCCGTAAGGGCAGCTTGGGCGACAAAAATATCCTTAGTCGTCAAAAAGCGCACATCTGCCGGAATCATATCCCCTGATGACAGTTTAACAATGTCTCCGGGCACAATTGCATCCATTGCAATTTCAAGCAAATCGCCATCCCTATAGACATCTGCTTTGTTCGATATCATCTTTGAGAGTTTTTCCGCAGCAGAGTTTGAGCGCTGGCTTTGGACAAAGGCTACAAGACTTGATATAGAAATTAGCGAGAGAATAATTATAATGGTTACATAGTCAGGCTCCTGCGCATAGATTACATTTGTAAACAGCGTTATTACTGCAATAGCGATTAGCACAAAATTAAAAGGATTTACAACTGAATCCAGCAGGCGGTGCCAAACAGTGTTATTCTTTCCTGTGGTGATAACATTAGCACCATGCTCAGCTTGCATCTCCCCGGCTTGCTTTTCGCTAAGCCCCGCAGGAGATGTTGACAATGACTCATATAGCTCTTCAATAGGCAAAAATGCGCTCTTACATAAGTTAGCTTCGGTTTCGTTTTGTTTGTGCTGGAGCTGAGGGTTAACTCTTCTAAATAATCTCATAGCGGTTACCTCTTCTTTACATCCTGGACGAAACTATGTACCTACATAAGCCCAGTGTAGCTGAACCGCTTTATTTTGTCAACAATTTGTTCATAATTAGCATCGCCGATTCTGGGCAAAATTACTGAATATCGGATAGGCGCGAGTGTTTGCGCACATTTCTGGTGTACTCAGGCAGCAGTTGAGGCGATGTAATACCTGTATTAATTCCGGCATCCTTTAGTGCCTTAGCATATTCTTCCACATGAGAGAGGGTCAGTTCACCCAAGTTTACACTAGGGGCCAGCTCCGCTGCCATCTTGCCTGTGTGGCGGCCGAATACTATAATATCCAGCAGGGAGTTACCCATTAGCCTGTTGCGGCCATGTATTCCGCCTACGGCCTCCCCTGCTACAAATAAGTTCGAAATTTTACCTGTGGTGCCTGCTGCATTTATTTCTATGCCGCCGTTTTGGTAGTGGAACGTGGGGTAGACCAAGAGGGGCATTTTACGCATGTCTATACCGTAATTCATGTACATGCGCAGCATCCCAGGCAGGCTCTTTTCTATCATTCCCGCTCCATGCTTTAGCTCAATCATAGGGGTGTCCAGCCAGACCCCCTCTCCCGCAGGTGTCTTAACACCTTTTTTGTGCGCGCTGCACTCACGTATCACGGCTGCGCAGGCCACATCGCGGGTTTCAAGCGGATGGACAAACACCTCCGCATCAATATTCACCAGCATGGCTCCCAGGGAACGGACTTTCTCTGTAACCAGGGCTCCAAACAACTGCTCGGGAAGCGCAACTCCCGTAGGGTGGTACTGTATGGTGTCGGGGTATAGAAGGTTCGCGCCTGCACGGTATGCTATGACAAGGCCATCCGCCGTGGCACCGTAGTGATTGCTTGTGGGAAAGCCTTGGTAGTGCAGACGCCCGGCACCTCCTGTGGCCAAAATCACAGTCTTTGCCCTGGCAATAAGATACTGGCCTGTTTCCATATTTTTCATAACCGCGCCTGCCGCATTACCTTTATCATCGAGTATAAGCTCCAAGACTGCGCAAAACTCCACTACTGGGATACCCCGGTTTTGCACCTCGTCGCGCAGCACACGCATTATTTCAGCACCTGTGTAATCGGCGCAGGCGTGCATACGCTTGCGCGAAGTGCCGCCGCCATGGGTCGTAATCATAGTGCCGTCAGGGTATTTATCAAACATTACGCCAAGGTCGCAGAGCCACTTGACCGCCCCGGGCCCGTCCATAACTAAACGCCTCAGTAGTTCCGGCTTGGCCTTGTAGTGCCCGCCGCCGAAAGCATCCAAGTAGTGCTGCTGCACCGAATCATTTTCTTTGTCAGCGGCTTGAATACCGCCTTCAGCCATCATACTGTTGGCATCTCCCATCCTGAGCTTAGTCACTATCATTGTTTTAGCGCCTGCATTGTCCGCCTCAATTGCCGCCGACGCACCTGCGCCGCCGCCTCCAATTATTAAGACATCCACATCATAGTCTATACAGGTAAAGTCAAATTCAATTCCCGATATTTTGCTGCGGGAATGAAGGAGCCTGCACAGTTCATTAGGCACCTTCTCACCTTTATTCGGCCCTATTTCAAGAACCGAAAAGCCACCGGGCCTGTAATCCGGGTGAAACTCTTTAAGGAGCGTGTCTTTTTGCTCCGCACTCATGCGCTGCGGCTCAAAGGTCATTCTGCCGGTTCTTGACGACTCCACTTTTTTTATTGAGTCAAGCATTTGCTCAGTAAGCATCTGTATACCCCTCCCTCTTTACTTTTCTATCTCTCTTGAGTCATACAGTTGCTGTAACTCCTCAAGGGGTTTTTCCATCATTTGCAAAATCAGTTCATCAAATTTACCTGCTGCAACATCGGCTGCGCGCTTATTTGTATGTTCACTCTCGGGGTGCAGGTACTTGCCTGTGAGCCTGCGCGCTAAAAGACCCACAAGATTGTGGGAGATTCCCGCAGGGCAGCGGGATACGCAAATACCGCAACTTACACAGTCAAAGGATTCAGCAGCACATTTCTCAAGCTCGTTACGCTGGGCATAAGCTATATACTGCATTACATTTAGATCCCTCGCACATGACTTTGTACAGGCATTGCACCCGATGCACGAATATATCTCAGGGTAGAGCTGCATCATTATCTGCTCTGTGGGCTTTATCCCGTTTATATCGTATATCCGCTTAGCTGCGGGAAAAAAGGGTAGAGTCGCCACGAACATACCGTCTTCAACCTGAGTCTGGCAGGCCAGACAGGCATTTAACTTAGTATCCCCCGATTTTCTGTAAATAGCGGCACATGCCCCGCAAAAGCCGTGCCGGCAGCCGCAGCCCCTAACTAGCTGATAGCCTGCATATTCCATGGCATTCATAATAGTCAAATCAGCAGGCACCAAGTAATGCTTACCGTAAAAATACACATTAGCCATATTTTCCATAATAGATGTCCTCACCTTTCATTTAGCAAAATGACCTATTGCGCTGCGCTGGTTGCCCGCCGCTAGTTGCAAGTTATGCGCAGCACTTATAAAATTGCGCGCCGCTAATGCGCTAATATTCACCCGGCATGCTATCAAGCTCATCACAGCGGAATACCGGGCCGTCCTTACACACATATTTAGAGCCTATGTTGCAACGTCCGCATTTGCCGATTCCGCACTTCATCCTAAGCTCCAGAGTGGTGTATACCTGCTCTTTTTCAAACCCTAAATTTCTAAGCTCTTCCAGTACAAACTTTATCATTATGGGCGGCCCACAGACAATTACCATCTTGTCATTTTTGACGTTTAGCTCCCTTAAATAAGCGGGCACAAAACCCACATTCCCGCTCCAGCCCTCTTGAGGGCTGTCAATGGTCAGATGAACCTGAGTTTTATATTCATCCGGCCATTTCTGCGATATCTCTTCTTTGAAAACTAAATCATCATAGGAACGCGCACCGTACAAAATATCGACTTTGCCGTAATCTTCCCTCTTGTCAAGCACAAAGTTTATAACAGACCTTACGGGCGCAAGGCCTATGCCCCCCGCAATAAACAAAAGGTCTTTATTCTTAAACTCTTCAAGGGGAAATGCGTTGCCGTAGGGCCCCCGGATTGTAACTTGGCTCTCGTCCCCCAGTGTGTGCAGATAGCTCGTAAGCACCCCGCAACTCTTTATGCTAAACTCCATCAGCTTCGTGTTTGTGGGAGCTGAGGTAATTGAGAACATAGCCTCCCCCACCCCCGGCACAGATATCATTGCGCACTGCCCAGATTTGTGGTCAAAGGCTTTTTTGCCCTCTATATCCGTTATGCTAAATGTTTTCACATCAGGGGTTTCGGTTTTAACCTTTGTAATTACCCCGATTTGCGGGATAAGGGAATCTTGTTTACACATCAGCTTTCACCACCAAACTATTTATAACCTTGATTATATTCAGCGATGCCGGACACTTGCTTACACAGCGCCCGCAGCCTACGCAAGAAATTTCGCCACCGTTATTTTCAGGGTGGTACACAAGTTTGTGCATAAACCTTTGTCGGAAGCGCTCTTTTTGCGAGTTGCGTATATTCCCGTGAGCCATCATGGTGAAATCTGAATACATGCAAGAGTCCCAGCAGCGGTAGCGCAGGATTTCTGCGCCCGTGCCGTGATCTTGGACATCGTAACACTGGCAGGTCGGGCATAAGTAAGTGCAAATTCCACAAGCAAGACAGGTTTTGTGAAGCTCTTCCCACTGCGGAGCATCGAATAATTCAAGAAGTCTGTCGGACTTTAGTTCCTGCAAAGGCAACTTCCCCCACGGAAGCTCAGAGGCTTTTTCACGTATGGCGCCTTGCTCTTGGGCGATATCCCCTATGTCTGCTTTTTGAAAAAACTTTGACAACTCAATAATAAGGCTCTCCCCTTTTGCGCTTTGAGCCTGCGCATAGAGCTGACCTACTACCTCCCACATAGCCACATCCGCCTTGGGCTCGGCGGGGTCAATCTCAAATGCGGTACAGAAGCAAGTTGCGGTCGGGTCTAAACAGGCGAGAGACATTATTATACCCTTTTCGCGCCTTGCCTCATAAAACTTGTCCACAGGCTCACTGAGATATACTGAGTCGAGTATCTCCAGCCCGCGTGAATCACAGCTTCTTATTCCGAATATGGCAAAAGGGCTACTTGGCAAGTCCTGAGGCTTGACGCTGAGTTTTGAACCCTGGCTTTGTGCAGAAAATAGGTGCTCAACCTGCGGCAGGAAAAAATCTTTAGGGGATTTCACTGTCTTTAATGTGCCGAGGTCAACCTCAACGCCCTGCGAAAAAGGCTCAAAGTTTACAAGCCCGCCTCTTCTAACAGGCACATAAACATCCATTAGCTCAGCCATATGCGTTAACATTTCCGGCATATCTTGCATATTCATTTTATACATCAGCCTGCCCCCCTTGGTGTATGATGCCGGGTTCGGGGTCTGTTTTCGCGTTAAAATCTGTTAGGGGACCCTGGGCGGAGATATCTTCACCCGCTTGGTACGGGCCGTATAGAGTGTTTATATCCTTGATGAACTTTCGGTTAAGCAAGTGCAGCTCAATCAGTTGAGGACACACCCTGCTGCACTCCCCGCAATCCGTACACCTGCCTGCGACGTGATAGGCGCGGATTATGTGAAACATCTGATCTTCAAATGTGGAAACACTCGCTTTTTGCCCCGTATCATACTTGTTGTTATCAAACACACATTTGCGGCAATTACATGAGGGACAGACATTTCGGCAGGCATTGCAGCGTATACATCTTGAAAGCTGCTCATGCCAAAAGCCGTAGCGGTTGCCGCTGCTCATCTGCTCCAGCTCCAAAACCCCTTCAAAGCGGCTGCGGGCTTCTCGCGCATTTAGCTGCTCCCCCACTAGCTCATCATAGACAACGTGCTCTGTCTTGGTGCAGACTAGACATCTCTCCAGAAGCTCCGTCCCCTGCATTTCCTCAAGGCGTATATTACCCTCGCAGCCTATGCCGATTATGTACACGCTTTCTCTTTTAATTAAGTTCTCTTTGACGAGCTGGTTAAAACTATAGCTGTCACAGGGCTTCAGAAACACTAGGATTTTCCCCTCTTTGAGGTTTAGCCCTACTAAATACTTGCTCAAGTTTGCAGCACAGTATTTATCATAGACCAAGTTCTCAAGCTCCTGAAGGCTCTCAAATATGGCGGGCTGAGAATCCGTTATGAAATCTCCTCTTTTCCAGCCGGCTGCGCAGGTTATTTCGCCTGACAGAAGCAACTGCTTGGCTCTTTCAATCATTAAATCCTGTATCATCCCCTGCCCTCCGTAGGCTCCGCGCCTTGGCCGCCCTGACCGCCTTGACCGCCGAACCCTGTGTACGCTGAAAAGTTTGCGTGAAGCTCCTTGCGCAAGCCCCCTGCAATTTTCTTGTTTTTGCCCAGAGCGTGTATTTGCTTTGTAAATGCCCTCATTGTTTCGGCAAATTTCGCGCCTTCCGCTGCTGAAACCCACTCAAGATGCGTGCGCTGCTTCTCAATGCCCAAGTAGTCAAGCATCGAGAAAAACAAAGTAATACGCCGCCTTGCGTAGTAATTTCCTGTGCTGTAGTGGCAATCTCCGGGATGGCAGCCGCAGAGTATCGCCCCGTCGGCGCCTCTTTGAAATGCACGCAGCACAAACAAAGGGTCAATCCTGCACGAGCAGGGCACTTTTATAATCTTAACCTCCGCGGGGTAGCTAAGCCTGCTTGTCCCCGCCAAGTCCGCCCCTGCGTATGAGCACCAATTGCAGCAAAACGCTACAATCAAAGGGGTAAAATCTTCGTTATCTAAATTATCTAGCTTATCTAGCGGCATAGAGCATCCACCTCCGCTGTTATTTGCCTGTTTGAAAAGCCGAGCAAGTCCATAGCCCCGGATGGGCATGTCACTACACAGGCTCCGCAGCCCTGGCACAGGGCTTTGTTCACCGCCGCTATGCGCCTAACTTCCTTTTGTCCGTGGTCGTTTATCTGCGTTTCTTCATAGACTACCGCGCCGTAAGGGCAGACCTTCTCACATGCCGAGCAGCCGTTGCAGTACAGGGGATCTACATCGGCGGTACATGGGTTTGTCACCAGCTTATTTTTTGATAAAAGGCCGATTACTTTTGCGGCAGTAGCACCTGCTTGAGATACCGTTTCAGGGATGTCCTTAGGCCCTTGGCACGCACCTGACAAAAACACACCGGCCGTCGGGCTCTCCACGGGCTTTAGTTTGGGATGAGCCTCTGTCATAAAACCATTAGTATCTATGCTCGCCGACAGCATTGCAGCAAGAGCTCTGGTGGTCGCCACAGGCTCTACGGCTGCCGCCAGCACAACCATGTCAGTTTGCATGGTAAGCTGCCTGTTATCAAGCATATCAGCAGCGCGGAGCCACAGATGATCCCCCATGTCCACCACTTTGCCGACTTGGCCTTTGATATAGTTGACTCCGTATTCCTCTGCGGCACGGCGGTAAAATTCGTCAAAATTCTTTCCGGGCGTGCGCACGTCTATGTAAAACACATCAACCTTTATATTAGGGTACTTCTCTTTTACCAGCATGGCATGTTTGGCTGTGTACATGCAGCAAATCTTTGAGCAGTAAGGCTTTGAGCGCGGCGTAACATCTCTTGAGCCCACACATTGGATAAATGTGATACTCCTTGGCTTTCTGTTGTCAGATAACCTTACAAGCTCCCCCTTTGTCGGTCCGGCGGCGTTTGTAATGCGCTCGAACTCAAGGGAGGTTATTACATCAGGGCTTGTATAGCTATATTCGCCAAACTTTTCCAAGCTAACAGGTGTAATGCCTGTGGCCATTATTACCGCGCCATATTTTTGCTCAACTAGCTCATCTTCTTGCTCAAAGTCAATAGCCTGAGGCGCACAGACGGTTTCACACAGGCCGCATTTGCCCGTCTTAAACTTAAGGCAGTTTCGCCTGTCTATTACGGGGACATTGGGGATAGCTTGGGCAAAGGGTGTGTATATTGCAGTTCTGCCACAGAGGCCTTCGTCAAATTCACTGGGGATTTTTTTGACAGGGCATTTGTCATAGCAGGCTCCGCAGCCCGTGCATTTGCCCATATCAACGCTCCGGGATTTTTTGCGTATAGTAATTGTAAAGTCGCCCACGAAACCCCCGACAGACTCCACTTCGCTGTAAGTATGAATGGTTATGTTCTCATGGGATGCCGCATCCACCATCTTGGGCGTCAGGATGCAGGCTGAACAGTCCAGGGTGGGAAAGGTCTTGTCTAGCTGCGCCATTTTGCCGCCTATGCTCGGGCCTGCCTCAACTATGTCCACCTCAAAGCCAGCCTCGGCAATATCGAGGGCACATGACACACCTGCTATGCCTCCGCCGATTACAAGGGCACGCTTCGTCACAGGGCTTTCGCCCGGAAACAGAGGGGTGTTGCGGTGGACTTTGGCAATTGCCGCACGGCTCAGCGCGCACGCCTTGTCCGTTGCCTCCGCCTTATTTTTGTGAACCCAGGAGCACTGCTCCCTTATATTTGCCATCTCAAGCATAAATGGGTTAAGCTCTGCACGCTGCGCAGCCCGGCGGAATGTGCTCTCGTGCATACGCGGCGAACAAGCGCTTATCACAACCCCAGTCAGCCCATGTTCTTCAATTGCATTTCGCACCATGGCCTGACCTGCTTCAGAGCACATGTACGGATACTCTGCCGCATATTTAACACCAGGTTCAAGCCCTATGTTTTCCACCACTTTGTCAATATCGACTGTACCTGCGATATTAGTACCGCAATGGCAGACAAAAACGCCTATTTTTTGCACATTGCTACCTCTACTTCACATATTTTCTGAAAACACTCATCAAAAGCTGCTGCGGGATTTCCGGGTCTGCCGTCACAAGCTCAGGCACATCCCCAGGGGTGATAAACTCGTCCTCACTCTGTCTTCTGATGCGCAGTAGCCTTGCGGCTTCTATGAGCCTCGCAGGCTTTACGTCCCTCGGGCAGCGCTCAATACAGGCAAAGCAGGAAAGGCATTTCCATATGGACTGACTTTCCATAAGGGCGCTTACCTCATCCCTTTGCAAGTAAGATACGAACTGGTGCGGGGGCACGTCCATAACGTCACCGGACGGGCATGAGGCCGTGCATTTGCCGCATTTCATACATTTTTTGTCATCTGAGCCGCTTATTGCACGTAGCTGCCCGGCGTAATCATTTTGATTATGCATCCCCAACCTCCTTTGCGCAGCTTTGGACGCCCAGCGCCTCGGCAAGCATTTCGGTGAGATATATAATATTTATTTGAGAACAGCCGTTTTGCTTTAAGTTATAAAGGCACAGCGGGCAGGCTGTAATTAGTTCCGCAGCTCCGTTTAGGCGGGCGTTTTCTAAAACTGCTGCGGACATCTCCGCCGCCCTATCTTTTTCTTTTAATGAGATATATCCGCCGCAACATTCATTACGGTAGGGGTAAATCACGGGCTGCGCCCCAAGGGCTTTTATAAACTCTTCAAAAACCGAAGGATTTTCAGGGTCGTCAAAATCCATCACGCTAGAAGGCCTTAGAAGCATACATCCGTAATAAGCGCCTATTTTACGGCCTGTCAGCGGATTTTTAACTTTTTCTTTAAGTTTATCAAAACCTATATAATCCCTTATTGCTTCCACCAGATGCAAAACCTCAGTTTCGCCCCTGTAACCGCCATCATCCATGTAGTTATTTACTTTTGCCCTAATTTCTTCGTTATGCTTCATATCGTCATTTACGCGCTTAACCACATGGGTACATGCAGCGCACAGTGTCACAAGGGGGCGGCCCTTTCTTGCAGCTTCTTTTAGCACACGCACAGATGCTAATTTCGCTGCAATTTCATCAGTTCCCAGAGGATAAACTGCCCCGCAACATTGCCACTCCTCAGTTTCCTCCAGCGTTATACCCAAAGCCCCGGCTGATTTTCTCGCAAGCGCATCAAGCTCCTTTGCCTGAGTTTTCAAAGTACAGCCCGGGTAATAGCTAAAAACCATTTCCCTTTCCACCTCTCAATATTGTCCCGATTATTATCCCTTTGATTTCACCAAAAGTTATCGCTCAAATGTCAATGATTGTCTTTACTTTACACTGTTTTAATGCTAGACTTTTTATTGACGGTTTTATTATACCAACATGCTGGCATTTTTTCAAATATTCAATAAATGAATTAATTGGTTGGTACGATTGCAGGATACAGAGCACAGGCCAGTCGGGCATGGGCGGGTGCTCTGGGGGAAAGTGGGGCGGCCGCAGTCCTGGAACACAAATTTTGTCCATGACCCCAAGTTTCCTATAGGGTAGACGTGACTGACGGAGGCCGCTTCACTTTTTCACAGAGCACTTGCCCGTGTCAGACGGATGGTTTTAGAGTATATTTCAATAAATTACCGAAAGGAACATTCATCACTATGCCGACAAATGGTTACAGGACTGAAAGCGACTTTTTAGGGGCACGCGAAGTGCCCGAGAATGCTTACTACGGCATCCAAACCTTGAGGGCTTTGGAGAATTTTTCAGTGACAGGATACAAACTGCACAAGTCCCGTATCACCGCAATCGCCATGGTAAAAAAAGCCGCTGCCATGGCAAACGTAATGGCAGGGCTTTTGGATGAAGAGATAGGTTATTATATCTCCGAAGCTGCACAAGACTTAATTGACGGCAAATATCATGACGAATTTCTTATAGACCCCATCCAAGGCGGAGCAGGCACATCAGTTAACATGAACGCTAATGAAGTTATAGCGAATGTCGCTTTGGAAAAAATGGGCCACCCCAAGGGAACTTACGCCATTATCCACCCAAACAACGATGTCAACATGTCCCAGTCCACTAACGACGCCGTACCCGCATCTGTTTTCATCGCCACCCACATGGTTTTAAACGAGCTTCTTGAAACAATGGAAAGCCTGCAAAAATCCTTTAAGGCTAAGTCTATTGAATTTGATTCCGTTATAAAAATGGGGCGTACCCATCTGCAAGACGCCGTACCCATAAGGCTCGGGCAGGAATTTGACGGATACGCCAGAGTGCTCAAAAGGGATATGGACCGCATCGGGCACACAAGGCAGAAACTGTGCATCGTCAACATGGGCGCAACAGCGGTGGGAACAGGCTTAAACGCCGACCCCAAATATATTGAGTATGTTGTTAGGAATTTAGGAGAGATAACAGGCCTGCCTATAAGCAGCCCCGGCAGCCTGGTGGACGCCACCCAGAACTCCGACACATACGTGGAGGTTTCCTCAACACTTAAAATCTGCATGATAAACATGTCCAAAATCGCAAATGACCTGCGCCTGATGGCCTCCGGCCCCTACTGCGGCTTTAACGAGATTAAACTCCCCGAGCGCCAGCCCGGATCCTCAATAATGCCAGGCAAAGTAAACCCTGTAATACCTGAGCTTATAAACCAGGTCGCTTTTCAGGTGATGGGGAGCAATCTCACAATATCCATGGCCGCCGAAGCGGGGCAGCTTGAACTAAATGTCATGGGCCCGGTAATCGTGTTTAACCTGATTCAGTCCATAACCATGATGAACAACTCGTTTAAGGCTTTTGACGAGTTCTGCGTCCGTGGCATTACAGCAAATGAGGAACTTCTGCGCAAAAATGTCGAAAACAGCGTGGCATTAATAACCGCTGTAAAACCCCATATAGGTTACGATGCCAGTTCAAAAATTGCAAAAGAGGCCATCGAAACAGGCAAGAGCGTAAAAGAAATCTGTATTCGCGACAAATACCTCACAGCAGAAGAGCTGGACTTAATTTTAGACCCTCAAGGCATGACCAACATCGGCATCGCCGGTTCGCAGCTACTTACCAGAAAAAAAGTTATAGTGGATTAACGGAATATGCACCATTAATCTTTAACTACTTATCACCATAATGAGAGCCGCATTGCCAAATTTCTAGTTTGCCATCCTTTATACGAAAAACAACCCTGTTCTTTTTATCAATCTCAACACTCCAAAACCCTGCTAAGTCGTGCTTTAACGGCTCTGGGTTTCCAATTCCATTATAACCATTGCGTTCTATATCCTGTATTAACTTGTTTATGCGTTTCAGTGTTTTTTTGTCCTGTGTCTGCCAATAGAGATAATCAGCCCATGCATCATCATGCCACTGTTTAATCATCTTCCACCTCAATAAGCTCATGTTCGGTCAGCTTGGCTTTGCCCGACTGGACATCAGCAATCGCTTGGCGTAATCTATTCATGTTGGCTTCTGAGTAAAAAGGGTCAGTATCAGCAGCTACTTCAAAGGGTATTCTCCTTTCCTTGCTAACCTTGGTTGCAAATATAGTAAAAGCGGTCGTCATACTCATACCCATATCTTTACAAGCCTGCTCCATACTTTTTTTCAAATCCTCGTCCATACGAAAGTTAACCATAGCCTGTGCCATTATAATCACTCCTTTATTGGTTTGCACTATTATTATAGCACAAACGTAAAGCAATAGTCAATTATTCGCTTTACAGCGACACCCTGTGGTTGGGTATGATTGTCAGGATACAGTACACATATCTAAAACCATCCGCCGAACACGAAATATGCGCCCCTGCATGTGAGATACCAAACAGGTTTCACATGTAGGGGCGCACTCTCAAGCCTTTTCAGCTTTATCTGCCGTATTCCTTAGAGCGGGGAATCACCGTCAAGTTTAGATTTGATATTTTGCATTTCCTGCATCTCTCTTCTTCTCTTTCTGCTCCTGCGCACCAGCAGCACAATTACGAGAACTATTATAAGTACGATAACTATCGGAATAATAATGAGCCACAGCAGATTTGCTTCACCTTCTGTCGAATCGCTGTACCAAACATAAAGGTAGGTAACCCCACTCCTTGTGAGGCTCATAGTGTCATCTGTTAGCTGAAGGTTCCAGTCAACGCCGTTAACAAATAGCCTGTCATTAACTATCATCCAGTTATAAAATGTGCGCAGCCCCGGCGGACCATCAAGCATTGTGCCGTCCTCACGGAATACCACAATCCAAGAGTGCTGATCCACCCAACGCCATGTACCAATGAGACGCTCCTCCAAAGAAACATCGGTATCTGCGCTTGCTGTGTCCGCCACGATTGCCACATTTGCAATCAACACAAGTGCAACAAGGCCGGTAATCAAGATTGTTTTAAGTGTCTTTTTCATTTTCATCTCCTCTTATTTCTTTCAAAGCTCTACGCCGCCCGCACAAACGCAGTGATGGCACAATTTGTTTTTCGCTGTCATTTAGAGTACCAAAAAAGCAACACAGATGTATGAAAAAGCCGTGAATTTTTTAGGACAGGCAGGCTAGCATGCCTGTCCTACGCTTTTTCGGATGCGTCAACCAGCCTCAGCCTACGCTGTTTTACCACTTAATAACTGCAACAGGCTTAATTAGGCCAATGGATTTCTCGTGCATTACATGGAGCATCTCATCCAATTCAGACGGGATAATCCCTACCCATAAACAACCGGCTCAGCCAAGATATCATCTAATACAATTAATTCTGACGTTGCTATTACCTCAAGAGCAAGGTCGCGGAGAAATTCGTAGCTGTTTAGCCTATCGGGGACGCGGATATTTAGCCAAGTATCGCCAATTCTCGAGCTAATACTATTTAAGTCCTCCCGATATATCATCCCACTTTCGGTTGTACGCGCCCTACCGCTTCGATTAGACTGTTCCATAACTATTCGCCAAGCCTCATCAGGGGTAAGGTTATTTTCAAGTCTTCGGAAAGCAATTGTAACTACCTCATTAAGCGTAGGGGTTACTTCTCTTGCCGAGTCAATACAACGAAAGAAATACACAACTGTGTGTCTGCTGATGTGAAGTGCTGTTAGCTCAAATCCCTCAACCGCAACTGTGACGAGGTAGAGCTCATCCAAAGATGCTATATCATTATCAATAAATGCCATCGCGTTACTTCCTTCTATTACGCCAAAGGGAGTGCGTGTGAGTTCCTTAACAATTTCATTTCTGAAATCAATAGGATTACCTGGGTTTGATATACTAAACTGTGGAGGAATATTTACAGAAACAGCTCCTCCACTACACCCGCTCATTAACACGAGTAGCATCAAACACAGCATTACAGCTAATGAATGTTTTGCTCTAATCATATGTTTGCCTCCTAATTTGTATTAAAAGCACTGCAATTGAGTTTGTAAAGCTCTTTTTCACCATAAATATTGTAACATCCTTTTCTTTATTTTGATAGTATTTTGACAATTCCTTTTTTCTTTTTCACACTCCCTTCATAATATTTGATGCCACAGTTCACAGGACAGTCGGACATGGGCGGGTGCTCCGGGGAAAAGTTAGGCGGCCGCAGTCTTGGAGCACAAATTTTAACTAAGATTTAGGGTCTTCGCCGAGGCAGACGCGACTGACGGAGGCCGCTTAGCTTTTTCCCGAAGCATTTGCCCGTGTCCGACGGATGGTTTCTACCCTCCTCCTGCTTCTTCTTAATTTGCTCCGTCACAACTGCCAGCATCACAAAAAAAGGCTAAACCCGCAACAACATCAAGAGGTTTAGCCTTTTATATCTTCAATTTTCGCTAAATATCCCGCTCACGGAGTCAGCGCACTCTCACAACACTCGTGATTTCAGCGTCTCCGACAGTTAAGGTAAGAACCGCTGTGCCCTCACCTACTCCTATAACCACAGCTTCATCTCCTCTTGTATTGATAGGGACAACTTCAAAGACATCTGTGTCGCTGCTGCTCCAGGTAATCTCCACGCTCGGCGGAGTATCGACAGGCTCTAAGCGGGCGTGGAGCAGAATGTCCTGCCCCTCTCGTATTGTAAAGTCGCTCAGCCGCGTATCGTGGTACATAATCCCTAACAGGCTTAAATTTGAGGCCACTGTCGGCGGTCCTGCATTTGAGCGGTCTATCTTGTAATCTACTATATCAAATGAATCTGAGTCAATCCATAACTGCCAGTTCTGCCAACCATTATGCGCCTCATGCCCGCCCTCAGAAGTCACCACCACAGGTACACGTCCATTAGACCAAGGACCAATTACTTCAACGATAGTTCCTTCAAAAATTTGCCCTTTATAAAAATCAACATGCCCAAATTCATAGCCAATGACACGAAGAGATGTGTCGGTGCGATAGACGGTGGTTGCTTCGCGTATTCTTCCGAAAACGCCGGCCTCCTGCTGCTCCTGCTCCTGCTGCTCCTGCTCCTCCTGCTCCGCGGCATCTTCATCAAGCACATCTGAAGCCACGAGCGCATATGAGCCGGTTGCATTATTGATTTCACCCTCATTTATCTCTTCAATATCAGACGAAGCTGTATAGCTGTAGTCATCAAGCCTCTGAGGAGGCTGAGCACTTATGTCTGACCCTTCTGTGCCGTTTACAAGCAGACCCACACTGAGTGCAACGGTTAACATGGCGGCCACAGTAACAATGACCTTCGATGATTTCTTGAAATTTAGGACATTCCTTATCCGGGCTTTAAGCCCGCCCTCGCTGAACGCCAGAGGACTCCCACCGACTGCTCGCCAGTTTACGGATAGTGAAAGCAGAAGCTTTGAATAATCTTGCTTTACATCGCCGCCCATCTCTTTTAAAACGCGCTCATCGCAAGACATTTCCATATCTACGCTCATAAGCAGAAATGCAATCCAAGCAAGTGGGTTAAACCAGTGCAGGCAAAGGATGAAATATGCCGCAAATTTGATTATGTGGTCGCACCGATGGACATGCGTCCGCTCATGCAGCAGTACATATGTGCGCTCATGTGGAGTTAAGCCAAGCGGAATATATATTTTTGGCCTTATAATACCCAACACAAAAGGAGATTGAATCTCGCCAGTCTCGTAAATGCCATCTTCGATTAAGGTTGCTGATTTCATTTTGGTTTTAAGGTGAAGATAAGATATTATGCCATATGAAAGCATGAGCGCAAATCCGGTTATCCACACTATTGCCCCGACCGTCAGCCACATGTGCATAGACTGAGCAGCGGAGGCTTGCACCGCAGATGGGATAACATTCCCAATAATATCAGCTTCCGGAAGTGCCCCACCACCCACGCTCGGCGCAATTTGCACAGCAATTTCAGGCGGCATTACCGGCACTTGATATATAGGGAACGCTTGCTGCAAAGGTGCGGCTCTAAATGGTATCAGGCTCAGTGCGCTTTCGATTGATATCGGAACTGCAAGCCGCAGCCATGCCACCGCCCAAAGGCAGTATGAAATAATCTTAGGAGCCTTTTTTAGTGGCAATCTGGCCAGGCAGATGGCCGCAATAACAAATGCCCCCGTCAGACTCATGTTCAAAATCGTCAAAAACAGGTTATCCATCCAGTGTACCCTCCTCATGTTCGTCAATCAGCCGCTTTAGCTCGGAAACTTGCTCCGGCGAGAGCTTCCTGTTACGGGTGAATGAGGCTACAAACATGGGCAAGGAGCCTCCGAAAGTATCGTCCACATACCTGCAACTCTGTTCTGCTATAATTTCGTTTTTTGTAAATAGCATGGTTACGCAGGATTTGTCGTTTTGGGCCACTTGTTTCTTAATAAGAGTTTTCAGATGGGTGAATGTCGTTGACTTTGACCATCCAAACTCACCTTGCGCCTGCCGCACAAGCTCCATAGACGCAATAGGTTCGCTGCTCCATATCAGTTTCGCAAGTTTAGTTTCAGCATTTGTCAAATTAAATTCAGGCTTCATTTCATTTTCCTCCAGACAGGTCGAGATGAGTTCGACTAATCGCAAGTCTAACTCACCTCGACCTGTTTGTCAATAGGAAAATTAAATATTTTCAGTAACTCTTCAATCAGCTCGGAGGTTTGTCCTCAAACTGAGAACAAACCTCCCCACTGATGCAATAAAACTTACTAAGCCCAGCCACAGCATCCGGAAAAGTGTAGGGCAGGCATGCCGTCTGCGGGCTACTGACGCAGCAAATTAGCGCCTGTAGGCGAAATTTCAGAAAAAGGCGAGCACTGTCCGAGCGAAGCGAGTTTGCGAGCCTCTGAAATGA
>Ga0209755_10001729_pt1 | contig 32738 bp, 31 predicted proteins | sample TergutCo191P1_FD_187301 | JGI IMG/M metagenome (GOLD analysis project Ga0209755, IMG submission 187301) | Cornitermes sp. P1 segment gut microbial communities from Petit-Saut dam, French Guiana - Co191P1 (SPAdes) (version 2) | ecosystem: Host-associated > Arthropoda: Insects > Digestive system... | reverse complement strand
TTGGTAGGCGTGTTCTTTTAGCTGGTTTGAAGCTTAGGGAGCTTGTTGTAATTCCTACACTGGCAGGAGTAATAGCTTGATTTAATTTTCTGTGCGATTTACAAAGAATTTCACTCGTAAGATACTAATAGCATTTATACTGCTTAACCGTCTCACACAATTAATAGCCCATGTGTATAGTTAATTACCTGACTTTTTGACTGTTTTTATACACCATTTTTTGGCGGTTATTTGTTGTCGCTTGTCCATGTTTTTGGAGCTATTTTCGAAAAAATTTTTGAAACTGGTGTATAATTAAAAGTTTTCAGAGCTAAGGAACAGTTAAACTATAATTTGGGAAAATGTGGGGGCCCAAGGATTTTAAATTGGTGTATTAGGCAATAACGTTTTATTTTTGTCTTAAATTTATTTGCTAAAGCTATAATTTCACAAATTATTATTTAACCGTTCCTAACCCTTTCAGTATGGAAAATCAACATCAAAAACATACAAAACATGGTGTATAAAAAACCCTGAAAAAGTCAGGTAACTATGAATAGCTATACGACAAAGCTATTTTGCTGTCGAAGACCTGCAAAGATAAAAGGTAGCTGAAGAGACGCGTCTTCTAAATTACGGTTACACATGGAAGAATTAAAGGAAACAAAGATTCTAAACATACAAAGTATAAAAGTTAATGAAAATGAAAACCGTTTATACAGCCGCAAAGAAGCATTAAAAATTGGTGGATATATTGCTATTAGATCGTCCAATATTTAGCTACTTTTTGGTATTATGTAGTGAGGGTATTGTATTTAGTTTGTGTTGTTACATTGCGTACGGGTTACGCAAATGTGTGGCGTTAACATGCAATCACCATGGTTAAACCACGTAATTGAACGTGTTGTCCGTCAAGAATATTGAAGTTATTTTCACACAATTGTAGATGTATCTGAAAAGTAGGTTGCTCTGAAATTGGATTTGAGCGTGAAGGTTACATGTTGGGTTTGTCAAATGTTTGTATCATTAAATTTTTGTGTAGAATTGTTTTTCGATTATGTTTGCTTTGTTTAGGACGCGTTTGTTGGTAAATTTAACTAATTATTGTTAAAATTTGATGTTGTGTTTTACTGTTTTAACTGTTTATTGTAAAAATGTTTTGTTCGAATTTGTTTCGTTTATGTGAAACGTCAAAGTTGCTAAAAATCAAGAAATTATTTGAGCAAGTAACATGAGAAAAGTGTTAAAAATAAGTTGGTGTATCGGTTGTGAGATTCTTTACATGTGTTACTGTGTAAAAATGTGTAAAATTTGTTTTTTAGAGTGTTTTTTTCGTTTTTTGATGTGATGTTTGTTTGTAATTTGGTGTTTGTAGGGTTTTTTTGGGTTTTATTTTGATGATTATATAAGGTTCGTTATACTTCGAAAATTTTTTTGTAAATGGTTGGAAAAAGAATTTTTTCAGAAAAATTTGTGACAAACGATTAGAGTTTTCGAGTTTTCCTTAAAATGTCGTGTTGATGGTAAATAGGTGGTAATTTGTTGGTTTTTGAGAATCTTTGTTGTTATGGCGTTTTGTTAGTTCTGGAACTGTGTTTTGTTGATGCTTTTGTATACCAAACGGATGGATAACCTTATTTGGTAAAAACTGTTAATAACATAGGTGGTAAATATGGCGGCAAAGAACGTGCCAAATCAGCTTTCCAGTTGTGAAATGCGGTCTATAGAAATTAATGCAGAGTATTTTGGTGTTAGTTTATTGCAGCTTATGGAAAATGCTGGAAGAAATGTTGCTCAGGAAATTGAGAAGCGTTTTTCGAACATGAAAAAAGTTGTTTTCTTTTGTGGTTTAGGGGGAAATGGTGGTGATGGATTTGTTGCGGCACGTCATCTTTTAGTGCACGGTTATTCTGTTACAATTTTTTTAGCGGGAAAGAGCAAAGATATTAGTCATCCTTCGGCAGTGCAAAATTGGAATACCCTAAAGCTTGTAGGGGATTGTCTTCAAATTGTTGAGGTTTCTGATATTTCTAATGTTTCTTTAGTGGGTGTTGATGTTGTTGTTGATGCTTTGTTAGGTACGGGTACTAAAGGAACGTTGAAGGCACATATTTTGCGGATGGTTGAGGTTATTAATTCTTTTGAGGGGTTTAAAATTGCTGTTGATGTGCCTACGGGGATAAATTCTGACTCTGGAGAGGTTTTAGGAGGGGCTGTTAGGGCTGATTTGACTGTTACGTTTTACAAGTCTAAATGGGGGTTGAATAGGGCTAAAGAGTTTGTTGGTGATTTGGTAGTTAGGGATATTGGCTTGCCTTTCGAGTTTGAACGGTTTGCTGGTCCAGGTGATGTGAATTTGGTGTGTAAACGGCATGTTTTGGGGGTACATAAGGGTGATTTTGGGCGTTTACTGGTTATTGGAGGTAGTAACGTGTTTTCGGGTGCGCCGGCTCTTGCGTCTATTGCTGCTCTGCGTTCTGGTATTGATGTTGTGTATACAGCTTCTGTAGAGAAAACAGCTAATGCAATTTCGATGATGTCGCCTGATTTAATTTCTGTAAAGCTTCAGGGTGATAATCTTAATAGGGATAATGTAGTAGAGTTGGAGCCTTATTTGGCGTTAGTTGATGCTGTTGTGTTAGGTCCAGGCATAGGGTTAGCAGATGAAACATGTAAATTTGTAGAATTGTTTGTTGATAAAGTGGAAAAGGCAGGTAAGCCTTTACTTTTGGATGCTGATGGTTTGAAGGCGTTTGCTAAATTTAAGCGTCCTTTAAAAAGTCCCTTAGTGCTCACGCCTCATATAGGTGAGTATGCGGTTCTTACAGGGCAGAGACTTCCTGAGGATGATTTTGAGGGTAAAGTTTCGTTAATTCAGAAAACTGCTAAGGCGCTTAACGCTGTTTTGCTTGTTAAGGGTAAAGTGGATATTATTTGTAGTCCTAGCAGGGTAAAGTTAAATTTTACAGGCAATTTGGGTATGACTGTTGGAGGAACAGGGGATGTGCTTGCAGGTATTGTTGGAGGGTTATTAGCACAAAAAACAGATGTTTTTAAAGCTGCTGTTGCAGGTGCATTTGTAAATGGAGCCTGTGGCGATATTGTAGCTTCAAGAATTGGTTTTCACATGTTAGCCTCAGATCTTTTAGATGTAATTCCCCAGATGTTTATCAAGCCTATGGATCATTTGAAGGTGCGCTAATTATGGAAACAGATAATGATAATATGCCTATCCGGGATTTGCCTGTGAGAATTAATGTTTATCATGCAGCGCAGGATGATCCAAAAAAGAATACGGCGTTACGGTTGGGTCGGCGAGGGTTTGTGCGTATTGTTAAAAAAATTCGATTTTTGCCTAAACGGGCTATAGTTCTTAATCCTTTTAGTGAAATTGCTTTTTCTCCTGCGGATAGAGAGCGTCTTGAAAGTTTTGGGTTAGCTGCGTTGGATTGTAGTTGGGAGCAAGCTCAGAAAGTGTTAGGGGAGCATGTTAGAGGTACCAGTCGATGTTTACCTATTCTGATTGCAGGTAATCCGGTAAATTTTGGGAAATTAACAAAGCTTACCACGGCTGAAGCGTTAGCAGCTTCTTTGTATATTGCAGGGTTTAAATCTGAAGCTGAAGAGATGTTAGAGATTTTTCCGTGGGGGCACACGTTTTTTGAGTTAAATAAGCGTTTTCTTGACCCGTATACTATGGCTAAAGATAGTGAAGATATTGTAAAAATGCAAAAGGTGTTATTTGAGAATTCTTCTAAGCACAAATAACCATTTATAGCACTTCTTTAACAGGTTAATGGAAAGATGAGTGCTGTTGGAGTTTATCTCAAATTTTTATGTGTTTTTAGGTTCGGTTATGTTGATTTCTTTAAGTGGCGTTTTAATGCCTGGTCCCTTATTTGCAGTTACTCTTCAAAAATCAGTTAAGAGCAAAATTGCCGGTGTTTTGATTGCACTTGGGCATGGTGTAGTAGAGTTTCCTTTGATGGTTCTGATTTATTTTTTGCTTAGTCAATTTGTGATTCCAATTTGGGTGCAGATAACTGTTGGTCTTATAGGTGGTGCGATGATGATGTTTATGGGTGTTCGAGCGTTTAAAAATCGTAATCAGCAAAATTCTGTGTCTGAAAATTTGAAGAGAGACTCTTTTTTTTCAGGTATTTGGACTACTGCTGTTAACGCCGGGTTTATTTTATGGTGGTTAACTATTGGTACAGCTCTAGTTTTAAACGCGCAATTATTTGGAGTGGTGGGTTTTGGTATTTTTGCGGGTGTTCATTGGTCTATTGACTTTTTATGGTATTCTCTTGTTGGAGTATTTATTTTTAAGTCGCAGCGATTTTTAACTCATAGAGTTCAGTATGGTATTACGTTATTTTGTGTAGGTGTGTTTTTGTTGTTTGGAGCCTATTTTATAGGTTCAGCTTTAATGTTGGTATTTACACTAATGTAGATGGGGAAAGCTATGTTTGAGTTTAAAGTTGGTTTAGCTGTTGTGCAGTTAATTGTTGGTGATATTACAGAGGTGGCTGTTGATGTTGTTGTTAATGCGGCAAATTCGACGCTTTTAGGCGGTTTAGGTGTTGATGGTGCTATCCATTGTAGGGGTGGAGTTGAAATTTTAGAGGAATGTAAAAAGATTCGTGCTACTATTTGGCCGGATGGTTTGCCTACGGGGTGTGTAACGATAACGTCGGGTGGTAATTTGAGGGCTAAATGGGTTATTCATACTGTGGGTCCTATTTGGCGAGGTGGTTTTCAGGGAGAAGCTGAGTTTTTAAAGCAGTCTTATCGTAATTCTCTTAAACTGGCTTTATCCAAAGGTGTTAGATCGGTAGCTTTTCCTTCGATTAGTACGGGTGCTTATGGATATCCTGTTGAAATGGCTAGTGTCGTTGCTCTTAAGGCTATCAAGGATTTTCTGGAAAAAGAAAGGGGTATAGAAAAAGTTTTAGTGGTGCTCTTTACAGAAGAGGTTTTGAAGGTTTATTTGACTGTTGCGAAACAGATTTTTTAAACAAAGATGTGTGGTTAACCTGCTTGGCTTTTGAAAAATCAGTAAAATAACTTTGATTTGAGCTTATTTTAAATGTTTTTAGGTCATGTATCGAAAATGTTTTTAAATAGAAACGTACGATAACATATGTTAGAGGAATCATTATGGCAAAATGCCCAATTTGTGGAAAAGAAGTTAAAACTGCAAAGAAGACGTGGACAATGGCAGGGAAACCCGATAAACAGGGGAAACGAACTCAGTTAACCATTGGTTTATATGAATGTTGTGGTAAAAACTTCAGAGAAGTGTTAGACAAGAAAAAAATCTAAACAACCCACCTTTTTCCTTTTTTAAACCAGTTTTAATGTTTTTAAACTATTTTTTGAATTGATTTTTCTATAATATCGCTAAGTTTAGTTAGCTATGTGTAATCGTTATTGAGGGTTAGCATGTTTATTTTACAAACAATGCAGCACGCGTCCGAAAGTTGTCCTTTAGGTAATTCTAAAAGTTTAAATATTGTGATTAAATGGTTGGAAAATCTTGAAAATTTAACAGCTAAATATCGTGAGTTTTACATATTTTTGTACTATAAAGTCTTCTTGATGATATTCTTTGAGATTTTTCCATACATTGAAATTTTTACCAGCTAATCGCCCACTATTTTTAGTACATTGTACTATAAATTGGAGGTTGTATAAATGTGAGTTTTTAACCAAAAATAAGACAAATTTAACCAAACAGACACGTATAACGAAATTCTCATACAGACAACGAATTATTAGTACAATACACTATAAAACTCACGTAAATATCGTATAAAAGTTATAGATGTATAGGTTAACCGTGCATGACATGTGACATATGCAATTTTTGATGCCTCCTGTAGAGAAGCATTTGCAAATTTTGAAATGGACCCACAAAATATTCCGTTAATAACCATAAACACTATAGACAAAAGAGTAATCACCTCTATGCAGAAAACTTTAACATTCTTTAAGGAATTACAAAACAGTAAAACAACAAAATAATCCGGTATAAAAGTCATGTTTTTTGTTTTTTTACCGTTTTCTTTATTTATAATTAGAATACTAATTATTACGGGGAATGATGTCGCCGTCCCAGTCTGATTGAAAAAGATGACGATCTTATAAACGACAGACCCCTTTAACCCTGTTAAATGGAAAATTGGAGGAATGCTGTGAAGAGGAAAATTGTGTATATAAATAAGAGTTTGTGTAACGGCTGTGGACAATGCATTCCAAAATGTGTTGAAGGTGCTCTGCAGGTTATTGATGGTAAAGCGAGAATTGTTAAAGATATTTATTGTGATGGTCTTGGAGCTTGTTTAGGGCATTGTCCTCAGGGAGCAATTACTATAGTAGAACGGGAAGCGGAGGCATTTAGTCAAGAAGAGGTTCACAAATACATAAACAAACATGCATCAAGTGTGGCTCATAAACTATCTGTGTTGCCTGAAACGTTACAAAAAAGGGTGCAATGGCCTGTAAAAATTGATCTTGTATCGCCTAATGCAGCATTTTTTGAGAATGCTAATATTTTATTTATTGCTGATTGCGCACCTGTGGTGCTTAAAAATTTTCACACATTAGCAGAGGGCAAAGCGGTAATTATTGGGTGTCCTAAATTTAATGATGCTAAATCATATGCATCAAAGTTGTCAGAGATTTTGAAACTTAACAGTGTTGCAAGTATTACAGTGTTTTACATGGAAGTACCATGCTGTACGGGTCTAAAATGGGCAGTAAACAAAGCATTAGAGGATTGCGGTAAAAAAGTGTTAACTTGTGAAGTTGAGGTAAAAATTGGAGGTGAAACAATTGAGCATAAATGGTAATAGTTCAAATGAAAAATTTCAAAAAAATCCCGATACCTGTCCTGGACTACGAGATTTTTTACAGCCAAAACCGTCCTATACTAATTGCCATGTCTGCGGTGCAGAACTTGAAGTGTGGAGCGATGAGGATCAAACGACATGTTCCAACTGTGGAGCGGAATGGAAACGCCCCGACGAAAATGCAGCTTGTCTATCATACTGTCAATACGCCGATAAATGCAGAGCAATAATTGCAGAAAGAAAAAAATAACTAATAGTCTACCTTTTTATTGTCACGTACGCTGTATACAAAAGCATCACCAAAACACAGTTTATTCGAGTTTTTTATAGATTAAGGTAATTATAAAAAAGGTTACTAGTACAAGTACGATAATGCCTGCGGTAGCTATGTTAAATATGGCTGAGATGATAATACCTGTGGTGGTGCTTATTGTGCTAAAAAGTGTTGTTGTTAGCAGAGTTTTTTTGAAGGAGAGGTTTAGCTTTAAGGCGCATAGTCCAGGTATTACTAAGATGGCTATTACAAGTATGGTGCCTATAATTTTAATGGATAATACAATAGTAATGGCCGTAAGTATATCAAAGATTATAGTTAGGTAATTTGTTGGTATACCTCGTAGTTTTGAGTCTTCTTCGTCAAAGATCATAGATAAGAGTTCGCGTCGGAAAAAACCTATGAATAATAAGACAAATGTGCTTAAGGCTGAGACTAATAAGAGGTCTGAAAGAGTTATAGTTAATATAGATCCAAAAAGATAGTTGAATAGTTCAATGTTAAAGCCTCCAGCTATGCTTATAATGATAAGGCCTGTTGAGAAGCCTATGGCTAGCATTATAGCTACGGCGGAGTCGGAGGTTGCGATTTTTTTTCTGCGCATATACGATATAGTAAAGACTGCTAATATTGAGGTTGCTAAAGCGGTTATTATGGGGTTTATACCCATTAGAAGACCTATGGCTATGCCGCCAAAGGCTGTATGGGAGAGTCCATCGCCTATCATGGCTTCTTTTTTAAGGATAAGAAAGAGACCCATTAAGCCACAGACTATGGCGACAATTATGCCGCCTATTAGGGCGTTTTGGAAAAAGTTGTAGCTAAAGAGGTTGAAAAAGTTAATGTTCATGTGGGAATTCTCCTTCGCAGCTATGTTGGTGAAATACAAAGTGAAAGTGTTCGCCATAGGCACGTTTTAAGAGTTGTGTTGTGTCCAAGTTTGGGGTAATATTTGCGAGTTCAACGTTTTTGTTTATACATAGTATTTTTGACATGCGGCAGAAAACAGATGCTAAATCGTGGGTTACAATTAGTATGGTTGTTTGATGTTTGATGTTTAGGTCGCTTAGTTTTTTGTAAAATTTTTCTTGTGCATTGGAGTCTACGCCGACTATGGGTTCATCAAGTATGATTAATTCGGGTTTATGGGTTAGGGCTTTTGCGACAAACATGCGTTGTTTTTGTCCCCCCGATAATTGGCCTATTCGGCGATTTGCAACATTGCTTAAGCCCATAAATTCTATGTTATTATCGACGTTTTTCCAGTCTTCTGATGTAAAGTTTCTACCTAGCCTGCCTTTTTTTATGCAGCCTAAGGAGACAAGTTCACGTACCGTTAAGGGGAATTGTTCTTCGAAATTTGTGGCTTGCTGTGAGATGTATGCGATTTTTTCCCATGAAGAAAAGTTTGTTAAATTTGTGTCAAATAATTTTATGAAGCCCTGAGTGTAGGGTAAAAAGTTGAGAATAACGCGTAGAAGCGTGGTTTTACCTCCACCGTTTGGTCCAACTATGCCTACATAGTCTCCTCTATTTATCGTAAAAGTTGCACCTTCAATTACAGGTGCACCATTGCGATTTACGTTAAGACCGTTTACTTCCAAAATAGGGCTATTTTGGGTTATCATGTTTTTCATCTTGTTTTTTAGTTTATTTTTATTATAGAGCTTCTAAACCTGTCTGTAAATTTATAAGGTTTGTTTGCATTTGTTCTATGTAATCCAAATCATCTATGGGACCTACCATTAAGTATAGTTTTAATATAGTAACGTTTTGTCCTGTTTTTGTTTGGAGGTCATATTTTATTGTTTGAATGTATTTGTCAGAATAGACCGGGTCAAAGTAGAGAATATGTGTTTGGTATTCTTTTAGTTCGTTAATTAATTGACTTATACTTGTGACACTGGGTTGTTGGTCTGCTGAGAGTCCAATTGCTCCATGTTGCGTAAACCCATATCTGTTAGTCAAGTATCCATATGCTTCATGAGAGACAAAAATTGTGTTTTTGTTTGTGTTTGAGAGTCCGTTTAGGTATGCACCGTCTAATTGTTCAAGTTGCTGTTGTAATTTGTTCCATTTTTGGGTGTAATAGTTTTCATGTTGAGAGTCAACTATGATTAAAGTGTTGTAAATTTTTTCGGCCTGTTGTTTTGCCATGTAAGGACTTATCCAAGTGTGGGGATCATATAATTCATGTTTGTGTTGGTCTTCTCTATGTTCCTGTCCAATGTTTGTTATAAGAGTTAAATTGGAGGTTGTTTCAACTATAACTCTGTTTTTATTGTTTGTTGATGATAAAACTGGTAAAACGTTTTCTTCCATCCAATGGTCAGCGTCTGCGCCGTTGTAGAATATAATGTTTGCATCTTCAGCAGCCATTATGTGTGAAATTGATGGCTCCCAACTATGAACTTCACCATTATTTGGCATGAGTTGGGTTATCTCTATGTAATCGCCACCGATTTGCTGTGTTAAATATGTTATAGGATAGAAGGATGTAACAACTTTTAGTTTATTTGACGCTACTTGAGTCGTAAATACCGTGTAAATTATACTTAAAAATAGTGAGACCATAACAATTATTGCGAGTACAAAGAGAAAAGTTTTTTGATTTTTATTCATCGGGTTCATAAATGATTTCTAAAAGTCATTATTAAAGTTACCCAAATTACTAACAACAATTAGACTTTATATACCTAAAATAATTGATGGTGGGCCGAACCGGATTCGGACCGGCGACCTTCTGCACGTCAAGCAGATGTCCTAACCAGGCTAGACGACCGGCCCACTTAATAGTGCATATGTGTCTTTACACAGGTATTAAACCATTTTCCTCCTAAAAAACAAGTTTAACAATTAACGTGTACTGAAATAAACAGTGATAAAAAATTTTTACAAAAAAAAGAGGGATAGTTGACTCTATTTCTTACGAAGAAGTAAAGCAACTACTAGATTTACAACAATGACGATAATTGCTGCGCCAATGATGTACCATTCATATGGTGGGTTTTCAACTGGTGGTGGCACTTCTGGAGCTGCTGATACTGCCATTGTAGTTTGTGCGTCGTCACCGTAAAATGCTGCTGTACCTTCAAAGTAAACCCAAATATCATACATACCCTCTTTATCAGGAGTCCAAGCTATCGAATACTGACCACGTGCATTGCTAGTTGTTGTACCAATGTTAATCCTGTTGTTGTTCTCGACATCCCATGCATACACCGTAACTTCAATACCCTTAGCACCCATTGGTTCTTCAAAGTTCTTGTAGACGTGAAGCATCCATTCACTTTGACTCTCATCACTCATCGCTGGAACACCATTAGCAAATCGGTATCTTAGGCCGTCTTGTTCTGTGCCTGGGGAAACATCCATGACTGTACCTGTAATCAAAGCTTTTGTACCTGCTGTAACAGCAACTGTAGGCGCCGAAACGGTCACCTCACTTGGGCCCTTACCAATAGCATAAACCTGCTGATCATAGACATCCATGGTTGCAATGATACTATCGCCCATGATTGCGCGTCCACCCCAACGAGTCTGACGGAATGCACCATCAATCTCCCAAATGACCTCATGCGTCTCTGCATCAATGCAGATGAATGGTGCGCCTCTTGAAATAGGCATTTGTGCGGAGTGTACCATGTGGCCCATGTAGATTTTACCATCAGTAATCATAGTGATTATTAGCCACCAGTTTTCGCCGTGATAAGATTCATTATGCTTATCTGTTGCTTCATATGTCCAAAGTAAATCGCCAGTTTTTATGTCATAACAGTATAAAATGCCGCCAACACTTGCCTCATAGAGTTTACCGTAAGCAATGACTTTCTCATAAGAAGGTGAATCAGTCCATCCATCTGCATAGATTTGTGGTTCTGTTTGCCATAAATAGTTGCCTGTATCTAAGCTAAAGGCATAATTAACTCTGTTGTATTTTGTCCAGTAAATAGCGACTTTTTCTTCTTCACTAAAGGACACCCAACCGTTTTGTGAGCCAGTTGGAGATATTGAGTCCCACTCTAAAGGAGCTTTCCATGTTTTACGGTTGAACATCACTTGTCCTGAGTTTTCTGAGTCAAGACTAATTCCTGTCATCTCGATACCAGCTGTTGACGCGTTAGCAAATATAACCCGATCCTCTGGATACGCCATAACTATACTGCCAGGTAATGCTGTTAAACCTGATAGAGTTAAGTTAAGATCCCATCCACGCACGTTTGCATCATAGGTGACACCTTGAACTTGGCTACCCCAACTTTCAGCCATACCAGTTTTACCTTGAGCTACGACATAACTAGAATTCCATTGGCGTAATTGATAAACTGGGTTTGTAGTAGTTCCAATGTTTACAGTTTGATATTTTAGCATTTCACCGTTTGGTCCAATGTAGATAGTTCCAGCTGGAACGTTAGTCATGTTGTATACTAAATCACCTGTTTTTGGTTCAACTGCGTACATAGTTGTTCCGTTGGTTAACCAAAGGTATGCCCATGTTCCACGGTTGTTTAAGCAAATCCAGGTAAGTATTTGTCCGCGAGTAATTCTTGCATCGTTATTAGCACCAAAGTTATATGATCGTTCCCAAAGTGTTTTGCCTGTGTGTAAATCAACTGCAACTATTGTATTTCGTTGTTTTCCAGGATTAGCAACAGTATTGTCACCTAGCGCACCAGTTATATTTGAGGCTGAATTGTATGTACCATCTCTGTTGTAGTATAGAACGCCTGCAACTACTACTGCGCCTGCGAATTTGCCTTCGTACGCGTCACCGTTTTGGAAGCCGACTGCGTCCTCTACGCCTGCTACGCCGCCCATAGTATCACCGATAGGCATGCTCCATAGAACGTGTGCACTTTCAGGTGCATCATCATTGAATTTAGCTTGCGTATATGTGCTACCGTATGTCGTTGCACTTGCACCTATTAACCAGCTGCCCATAAGGCTGTACCATTCTCTCAGTTGTTGATCAACTGGTCTTGTCCAATACTCTGTTGGATGAGAATGACCAGGGTAATTCGGTTTAGTATAACCCTCAACAATTTGTAGGGTAACATTTTCACTTATACTTTCAGCGTACCATCCTCTAAATGATGCACTTGTTGAATTATAGTAAGCACGGTCAAATACGCATCGTAGTGTATAGTTTCCTTCTTCAGTGAATGTAAAGCGTCTGCCAAGGTTGCCTGTAGACCATGTTTTAGCTGTAGTATTTTCGGTTTTGCCGTTAGGATAAGTAATTTGTAATGTTACGTTCCAGCCATCACCATCAACAAATAGCTGGTTTAGTAGACCCCAGTTAATTAGAACTGATTGGCCTGTACCGGCTTTATGTGGTATTGCATCGACAAAGGGAAAAGTTGCTTTATCAGATTGCGCGGTTGCGTTTGGCACTGCAAACATAGAGACTGCAAAAGAGAGCATCATTAGCACTGCCATCATTGAAAGCATTTTTTTACTTTTAAATAGTTTCATTTTTCATTTTCTCCATTATATTATGAAAAATACAGTAGCATTATAATATTTAAAAATATCGTAAAAACAATATTGACAAAATATCGAGAAAAATGTCACATACATTCCATTCATGGTTACTACTCAGCAGGCTTGACTGTAGGTAGTGTACGCTTGGTAACGCTGTCTTATCCCGAAATAATTTCCCCTTTTCGAGTTATCTTACGACTCACTACTTTGACACCTAATCAACATCAACACCAAAACACCTCCCAAAAAACACCCTTGACACACAATTAAAAACATGATCAAAGTCAAAAACAAAAAACTACCCAAATACTACCTAGAAAAACACACAAAAAACAAAATAACCATAAAAACAACAGCCAACCACCTAAAAACAACCCCCAAACGATTCAAACAACACTACACACAACACAAAACAACAAACACAACACCACCACAGTAAAAAACCTCGGCCAACCCCAAAAACAAATAACCCCACAAACAATCAAAATAATAAAACAAACCTACCAAAAAAACCACCTACACACCAAATACCTCAAAAGGTTGTGGTCTGAGGTGAGGTTAGGTATAGCTGCTAGACAGTTTGGGTGGTGATGTAGTGTGTCGTAAGATAGTTTGAAAAGGGGAAATTATTTCGGGATAAGACAACGCTTGGTAACGCACACTACATATTGTGTGAATTTTTTTAGAAATAGCGCTTTACAGAGAATAACAAAATAGACGTCAAATTTTTGTATTTTAACCACTGCACATAGTGTTTCCCAGAAAAATATTTACACAATAATTGTGCGTTATTACCTGCTGAGTAGTAACCATTCATGGTTAAAGCTATTTTTTTTAAAACAATAACCCAAAAGTTATGATAAACATTAATCGATTAATTAATTAAAAAAAAAGAAAAAATGGGTTGATTTATTTAGGTTTTGTTGGTTGTTTACTTCTTTTTGATGATCAACAGACCAATGATTATGACCACTGCAATGATTGCGATGCCCATGCCAATGATGTACCATTCGTATGCTGGAGTTTCAACTGGTGGTGGCACTTCTGGAGCTGCTGATACTGCCATTGTAGTACTTGCGTCGTCACCGTAAAATGCTGCTGTACCTTCAAAGTATGCATAGATACCGTATGTGCCTGCTTTGTCTGGAGTCCAAGTTATTGCATATTGACCATTTGTGTCACTTGTTACTGTACCGATATCGATTCTCTGTGCATTTACGCTATCCCATGCATATACTGTAATGTCAATACCTTTTGCAGTCATTGGTAGTGAAAAGCCTTTGTAGACATAGAGCATCCAGTCGCTTTGACTTTCGTCACTCATTGCTGGAACGCCATTTGAGAATCTGTATTGTAGTCCATCTTGTTTTGTGCCTGGTGAGACATCCATGACTGTGCCTGTAATCAAAGCTTTTGTGCCTGCTGTAACAGCAACTGTAGGTGCTGAAACGGTAATTTCGCTTGGGCCTTTACCTATTGCATAGATGTTTTGGTCATAGTAGTCATATGTTGCAATTACGCTGTCGCCCATGAGTGCACGTCCACCCCAACGAGTTTGACGGAATGCTCCATCAATCTCCCAAACAACCTCATGAGTCTCTACATCAAGACAGATGAATGGTGCGCCTCTTGATATTGGCACTTGTGGAGAATGAACCATGTGACCTAAGTAAAGTTTGCCGTCTGATATGAACAGTGGTACTAGCCACCATGCTTCTCTGTGATATGATTCATTGTATTTGTCTGTTGCTTCATATGTCCAAAGTAATTCACCTTCTGCTGCGTCATAGCAATATACTATACCGCCAACGCTTGCTTCAAAGAGTTTGCCGTATGCAAAGATTTTTTCTGGTCCATAGGTAGTAACTGTGTCGCTCCATGCGTCTGCGTAGATTTGAGATTGTGATGTCCACGCTATTTTGCCTGTGTTTAAGTCAAATACGTAGTTGACTCTGTTTTCTTTTGTCCAGAAAACAGCGCGGTAGTCTTCTTGACTGAAGGCTGCCCAACCCATTTGACCAATGCTGCTAAGAGTCATGTTCATGTCACTCCAATCACTTGGTGCTGGGAATTGTCGTCTGTTATAGATTACATAGCCAGGGTTTTCTTCGTCAAGGCTAATGCCTGTTAAGTATATACCGTTAGTTGCTGAAGCTGCAGGTGCTAAGATTACACGATCTCCTGGCCATGCAACAAGTACACTTCCTGGACTAGTTGTCAATGACACTGAGATGTTAAGGTCGTAGCCACGGGTTGTTGCATTGTATGTCGTAGTTCCGTTAGCTGCAGTAACTTGGGTACCCCAAGCTTCACTTTGGCCAGTAAGACCTTGGACAACGACATGTGTAGAGTTCCATTGTGTTAAGCGCCAGTTTGGACTATCGGTTGTTCCAATGTTAGTAACTGCGTATTTTAGCATTTCACCGTTTGGACCATAATAGATAGTTCCCGCTGGGACGTTAGTCATGTTGTATTTAAGTTGACCATTTGTTGGATCAACTGCAAACATGTTTGTTCCGCTGGCAATCCAGAGGTAGGCCCATGAGCCACGATTATTCATGCTGATAAAGTTGAGTATTTGTCCACGACTGATTCTGCTGTTACCGAAGTTGAATGTTTTTTCCCAGAGAACGTTGCCTGTGCGTAATTCAACTGCAACAATTGCCTGTTGTGGTGACTGTGCATAGTATTTATTGTAGTATAGGACACCTGCGATGATAACTGAATCTGCGAATTTGCCTTCATAAGCGTCTCCGCCTTGGAAGGGAATGTCGCCGTTGTCACCGCCTGATATACCGCCAGGTGCATCACCAATAGGCATACTCCATAAAACGTGTGCACTTTCAGGTGCCTCATTATAAGGAGCATACAAGTTTTGTGGTTTTGCTACCCAACTGCCCATAATATCATACCATTCACGCAGTTGTGCATCAACTGGTCTGGTCCAATATTCGGCCGGGTGGGAGTGACCTGGATAGTCTGGCTTCCAATAGTCCTTGATTATTTGTAGTGTAGCTTCTTCACTTACACTTTTTTCATAGAATCTAGTTCCTGTACCTGGATTATAGTCTTCACCGTCAAAAACGCATCGTAATGTATAGTTTCCTTCTTCAGAGAAAGTAAATCTCTTACCGACTGTGCCTGTAGACCATGTTTTTAATGTGGTATTTGTAACTTTACCGTCTGGATAAGTGATTTGTAATGTTACGTTCCAGCCATCATTATACCTTTGTAAGAAATTTAGTAGACCCCAGTTAATTAAAACTGATTGGCCAACACCGGCTTTCGTTGGAACTGCGTCGACGAATGGAAAAGTTGCTGCACTTGATTGCGCGTTTGCGTTTGGCAATGCAAAAGAAGATACTGCAAAACAAAGTATCATTAGAACTGCCATTGCAGAAAGTACTGCTTTATTTTTAAAGATGTTCATTTTTCTTATTTTCTCCATTATTTTATGAGGGTATCAAATTATGTTTGCATATTTAAACATGCCGTTAAAATTTGACATACACCACAAATTTTACCTCAAATAAAAAGTAACAACGCTCCCCGAATTCCCATGATACATCACTATGTTGTGTTTTGGTAGTTTCTTTCAAAAAGCTCATAATTTTCACAGATAATAGTTCGCCTCGAATTTAGCTCCTGTTTTCAAAATTAATCACACCACAAATCAAAACCATTCACAACCCAAACTAGCTACAACAACTACAAAACCCATTAACAACAACTACAAAACCCATTAACAACAACTACAAAACCCATTAACAACAACTACAAAACCCATTAACAACAACTACAAAACCCATTAACAACAACTACAAAACCCATTAACAACAACCGTAAACACCCAACCATAACATAAACTCCAAAATAAAAAACCCAAAATAAACAGCATTTTAATAAGCTACATCTGTTAATTGACGGATATGAATGATTTTAAATCTTCTGTGGTGTTACTTATTCTCAACGGTAATGCTAAGGACGCATTAGGTTTGCTTGCTAAGCATTATAATGTAAGAACGCCTAATCTTAAAGTTGGTTTGCCTAAGGGTCATAAAATTGTAGCTTATGGGTGTTACACTTCAAAAACTGAAACTATAAGCGTTTTAAACAGTGATCTGTTGTGTAACCCGTTTATTATTTTGCATGAATTTTATCATCATTTAAGAAGTAAAAACGTAGATAAAATTCATAAGGGTACAGAAAAAAATGCAAACAAATTTGCGTTAGACTTTATAGCTCAAACGGTGGCATCAACATCATAACAGCAGTAGTTATCAGTAAAAAAAGAGTAAACAAGCGCGCTGTTGTTTGTGGTCAGAGTTGCCAATTAAATAATATCTTCAAACAGTAGTACAAGTAGTGTATCCTTATATGTATCTAATGCAGGCTATAGACTCATTAATATTAAAGTAGAAGGTATGTATGTCGGCATTTGCAAAACCAGGAGCATATGATTATAATGCAACAGTATTTTCGCCTGATGGGCGGCTATATCAAGTTGAATACATTACAGAGTTAATTAACAGGGGGGCTACTATTGTAGGAATTAAATGCCCTGAAGGTATAGTGTTAGCTTCAGAGGAAATTACTGAGCTTTTTGAAGAGACAGAGCATTCGTTAAAAATTTTCCAAATTGATAGTCATGTTGGAGCAGCCATTGTAGGTTTAGGTTCAGATGCTAGAGTGCTTATTCAAAAAGCTCGTGAAGAAGCTCAAGGCAACAAGTTAACCTTTGATGAGCCTGTTGCTGTGGAGACAATAACTAAAAAATGCAGTGACACGCAGCAGGTATATACGCAGCATGGTGGTGGACGGCCTTTTGGAGTGGCTCTAATTATAGGCGGTGTAGATGCAACAGGCCCTCACCTTTTTTGTACACATCAAAGTGGCACCTACAAAGCCTATAAAGCTATAGCATTAGGTACTGGAAGAGAAATCGTGCAAACACAGCTAACGCAGCAGTACAGAGAAAACATGACCCTAAATGAAAGCATACAATTAGCCCTCGCTTGCCTCAAAAATGCAATACAAACAAAACAAGCAACAACTGCAACAACTAGCATAACAATTGCAACAATTCCAACAACAACCAAAACAATACAAATCCTACACAACTCTTCAACAGAAGAAAAAACCCCAACAACATAACGCTTATCATAAATCATGGCAAACACTACTACAAACTTTTTGACACTCATGTGTTTGCCATGGCTTTTTGTGAGTCTATACTTTAACAGGTTTTGTAAATCCGTAAAACATTAAGTATCTTAAACTAAAAATTAATTTCTGCGGTTAATAAAAATGCAGTGCATAAAGAAAGCATAGAACTCGGCAGACAAGTTACCGTCAAATGGATCTATTTTCTATTTGACAGGTTACAAACTTTTTAAAACATTAAGGCATAAACAACAGGTTACTGTTTAAGACGCTTACAGTTAACATTAGCAATTCTGCTCAATAAACAAATGTTTTAACAAGAGTAAATAAGTCTACAAACAAGGGTAGGGACGCTTTAAACCGTTCTGTTTAATAGAACCGCTAAAAGTTTGTTTGTAACCTGTCAAGCAACTTTTTAATCGTTTAATTTCTTAGATGCATTTATCTTGCCTACGTTACGATAAATATTCTGATGAACAGATTAAGGAAAAGGCGCGGGATGGGGGATTTGAACCCCCGTGGCCTTTCGACCACAGACTTAGCAGGCCTGCCCCATACCAGGCTTGGGGAATCCCGCACGCACTAACATGTTTCATTGCTAGTTTTAGCCAACCATATCACTATAGACAAATTAAACCTTTTTCTTTTTAGTTTGGAGATTATGGATTAATTGAGTGTGGTTGGTAGTTAATGTTTGCTTGTTTTGCTTGTGTATACAGGTCTTTTATGTTTAAGGTATTTTGTTTGCCGTCTTTTATGAAGTGGGTTCCGCATTGTCGGAATTAAATGGAACATGTTGTTGTATGCATTGCGTTTGGATGTCAAGTACCCAGTCATAGTTTAATGGGCGAGAGCATTTTTGTCAGATTCTTCACCGATTACAACTAACTCTATGTTTTGTAGGTATGGTGTTATGTTAACGTGTTCTATTAGGGGTTGGCAAATGATGTTTTTATGTTTAATAGGTAAAATGGAAAAGATGGAAAGGCGATGATCAACGTTTTTTGGTTTTCTACGGTGCAGCCAATGGTTACATTGTCATATCCTGTTTTCCAGTCAGTTGGAATAGGATGTAAAGCGGTCAATTCGTTTGGTGAGAAAAAGAAAATCTAAATCGGAACGCTCCTTTATCATTGTCCAACATGCCTCACGCCATGAATCTGCTTCTGCAATTAAAAAATCTGTTGAGAAACAAAGAAAAACTTTTTGTCCGGGCTTACCTTGTATGTCCCATGCTTGTTTCGCGCCACAGGTACATCAAAACCATTAGTGCAACGAACAATTCTGTCTGTATCCACGTCACGTTTACTATCTCCCTTGTGAATATAACAAACTTGCAACCCTCACTATATTTATGACATCCACGCCACGGATTCCACATAACCAACAATATCAACTCTTAAAATTTTTTTAACTTATGACAATGATGGTCACTTATAATAATGTGTTAAGCCATGACCACCTTATTAAGTGTAGCAACAATTGGTTGACAGTAGAAATAACGTTGAAAATACAAACTATAAGCATGTAATAGGACAGGTTAAATTGGAGGTATGGGATTGTCAAGTTTAATTGCTGTTGGTATTGGAGGTTTTTTGGGGGCTTGTGCACGTTATGGATTTTCCAAGGGGTTAAGTCGTTTTACAGCCTTTCCTTATGGAACTTTGGTATCAAATATTGTTGCAGCCTTTATTATTGGATTAACTATTGGTATGAGTCGTCAAAGTGTGTGGTTACCTGAGCAAGCAAAATTGTTTTTAACAGCAGGATTATCGGGCGGGTTGAGTACTTTTTCAACGTTTAGTCTAGAAACTGTTACTATGCTCGAGCAGGGCAATTATATACACGCCATGGGGAACGTTTTGTTAAATGTCTGTCTTAGCATCGTTTTTGTTTTAGCAGGCTTAGGCGTTGCAAAACTAGTTATAAAAACGTAATTAGCACTACAACGAACGCTACGTCCAATTACATCCATTACAGCTTATTTTACCCGTAAAACCATAGCGTAACCTTACTTTTCTTAATTAATATCTATCAAAAACACCCGAACCAGCTCACATAATATTGCATTAAGTAACACTGTTCGTTGTAGTGTTAGTGAGTAGTCACGTAATTGATCTACCTGTTTGTCTGAAACTATTTCTTAGGGTATTTTCATGGTACTGAATGTAGCTCAGGTAGTCAGTTGTATTTTTTGTTGGAGAGTGTTCCATAAAGGTTATATGGCTTATTTATTGTCAGAATACTTTTGTAATCGTTTCATACGGTATGATGAATAGATGGGAATTAAACTTACAAAAGCTGATAAAATCTTTGTACAACAATTGCCAGTTTGTCGACTAGCAACTGCAACAGAGGACTGTGAACCTGTGGTACGTCCAGTGTGGCCTGTTTTTGATGGGATCTTTATTTATTTTGCATCTGACCCAGATACACCAAAGCTTGAACAGATAGAGGCAAACCCACAGGTATCGGTAGTTTTTGATGATTACGATGAAAACAATTGGTCCACTATATGGGGTGTTCGTATTCAAGGAGAAGCAGAGATACTTTGGAAAGGCAAAGAATACCAATATGCACACTCTTTACTTAAAGAAAAGTTTCCAGAATACCAAACAGAAGCTGGCGGATGGAAAGAAGGCGACATGCCTATTGTAAAAATAACACCCACCACCTTTACACGATGGTCTCAAGGAAAATGGAAAAAATAACAATCAACAAAAATTTTAACTCTACCCTTTTTTCACGGGTTACATAAATAATAACATTTTTTGTTACCTAAAGATTAATTCTTACATGTAATTCTGTAAACTGTTAAAAAAAGAAACTGAGTAATAAAGAAAGTAACTAATAAAAAAGATGTTAACGCTTATAATGTGCCTTAATACTATTTTGTAAAGATTTATTTAGTAAATATCACTATGTAATGTGTGAGGTTTGAAACGTTGACTCTTGAATCTGCTAAAAGTTATGGTTACATAGCAAGCATAATATTTTGCGTTATGCCCATTATATCATACATATCAAGTATAGTTATGTCTGTCCAGCTTTTCCAAATTTTTACTAACATACTATCTAATCCAAATGCGGAAACAAACTCATCACTACTTGCAGCTCTTACTTCAAGTAGTATAGCAGTAGGTGTAGGACTTATAACAGTTTTAGCTTTGAGCCTTATTGCATTAATTCTATTTTTAATTGCCCAATATAAACTATCAAAATATTACAATGAACCGTCAATCTTTAGAAACTTTATCTACATCATTCTATTTGCTATATGCTATTCTGTAATAGTGGTCATCGTAGTGGCAATATTTTTCATAGCAACAATTACCACGGCATCTGTAACGGCAGTGACCTCAGTTATAATAGCTATTGTAGTACTTGTTGTCCTAACAATAATTTTCATAATACTTGAAGCATTGCTTTGGTATCGTGCCTTTAAAAAACTCAGCGAAAAATCAGGAGTAGACGCATTTAAAACAGCAGGACTCCTCTATGTAATAGGCATGTTCATCTCAATAGTAACCTGCATCGCATGGTACTTTGCTGCAAAAGGATACAAACAACTAAAACCCCAACAAACACCAAACAACGATTGCTATACAACACCAACTTATAATCCATCAGCAACACCAACTTTGGACAGAATCTTTTGCAGCCAATGCGGAGCAGAAAACCTCTCCAGTGCCATTTATTGTAAACACTGCGGACAACCAATACAAACAACCCCAATAAACACCACTACAACGCCCTAAAAACACAAGTAATATTCACAAAAAACTATCAGATGTAGTCACTAAAAAGGCTCTTTCACAATGTTTAATATTGGCACTTAAGTATATCATGGTCAATACATACCTAATGCGTATAATGGGCGAAATATGAAACTTGGCAAAATAGTTTAACGTATTTATCATTTGACGTGCAGAAAGTCTGAGTTTAAATGATTTATACTTTTTTTCATAATTTCGGCGCATCCTTTGCAGTCGTCTTCTGCGCGGTGATAGTTAACTTGTTTATAGTCTATAGCGTCAAGAACGGTTTTTAGTTTATAGTTAGGCAACCCGGGCAACATTTTTTTAGCAACTGATATTGTGTCTATGTAATTCCATTTTGCGGTGTGTCCTAATTGTTTAGCCCAGACTTCTATAAAGCCTATATCAAAATTTACGTAGTGACCTACCAATAAGTGGTTGCCTAAAAAGTTTAATAGCTGTGGTATTACGGTGTCTATGGTTGGAGAGTTTTGGACCATTTTGTTGGTAATGCCGTGAATAGCTATGGCGCTTGACGGTATGGGTACTTTAGGATTTATCAGGGTTACAAACTTGTCAACTTCAATGCTGTTTTGGTATTTTATAACAGCTACTTCCAGTATGTAATCGCTGTTTCTGTTTAACCCAGTGGTTTCTATGTCAAGAGCTATGAACTCTTTGCAGGCGAGATTAAACCATTCTTGGGTAAATAGGCTCACTATTTCAGACTGTTTATGATGTTGCTGATGATGATGTCCATAGAAGTATTGGTATGCGTAAGAGGTTGGGGAACATAAAACGTGTAGGTTAGGGCACCATTTAAAGGCGTTTTCGGCGATACTTGTTATAGCGTCAGGGAGTGTTATACTATTTAGTTTTTCACATCCCCAAAATGCGCTCTCGCCAATATGGGTTACACTTTTGGGAATATTTATATTTGTCAAGTTTTTGCAAAGAGAAAAAGCTTTGGCATTAACAAGAGTTACGCTATCGGGAATTAGTACGGTTTCTATGTCTAATCGATTAAAAAAGGCGAGTTGATCAATTTCTGTATATCCATGGGGAATAACCACATTTGAGCCTCTCAACAGTTTCGCTTCAATAAAAGTTAGCACTTTAGTTGAAGAACCAGTGTTGCCTATCATGTCAACTATTCTGCTCCATCTCGTTTATGCAAGATCTGTTGCTGTTGTCGTTGTTGTTCTTGTTTAATATTTTTTAGCCAATTAAATATGCGTATCGACGGCTCCTGTTTAAACTATCGTTTTTAACTCTTTAATGGTTTCTGATTGTAAAAATTTTTTGAACACCTTTGAGTAGAAAAAGTGTTTATGTCACCCTAGTTATGTACATCGACAAAGTATAAACATTTATTGTATAATGTGACAATGATTATTATGTATCATGTTTATTTGGTATGTTAAACTTTTTGTACGATATTTCGATGAGGTTAATGCTTATAAGGGTATACAGTGCAATAGTTGCTATTTAATCAGTAAAATGCTTCAGGAGAAAAGTTTATGACCTCAAAGCTACCGTTAGATGAAGGCTCTAAAAAAGTTCAAACATACCTGTTAGATGACATTGATAAACAGCTCTTACAGTTTTTACAGGATGATTTTCCCCTAGTTGAGTCTCCTTGGAGTGAAATAGGTAATAAACTAGGAATGTATGAGGATCAAATTGTAACTCGTATCGAAAAGCTTTTCGCTGTAGGTGTCATACGAAAAATTGGTCCTATTGTTAACCTCTCAAAAATTGGGTACCAATCAACTACTCTTGTTGCACTGTGTGTTCCTGAAAATCAAGTAGATAATGTTGCTTCTATAATTAATCAATACAGTAATATTTCGCATAATTATGAAAGGGCGCATAAATATAATGTCTGGTTTACCTTAGCTGCAAAAAGTGAAGAGGAATTAACGTATACGTTAAATGAGATACTGCAAAAAACAGGTGTAAATCAAAATGATGTTTTGAATTTACATACGATACAGCGTTTTAAAATTAATGTAAATTTTAAATTAAAAAATAATGATGTTTAGGAGAAAAAATATTTGGATAAAATTGACGAGTTTTTACTGTCGGAGTTAAGTCAAGGAATTTCTTTAACGGCTAAACCATTTAACAACATCGCCGTTAAGCTAGGTATATCATCTGAGGAAGTTTTAACTAGGCTTGTAAAATTAAAACAGGCAGGTGTTATCAGACGTTTTGGTGCTACTTTGAAACCTAATAATATTGGGTTAATAGCAAATGCAGTAATTGCCTGGCGTGTACCCTCTGTTCGAACAAATGAGGTGGGCAAATATTTTTCGTCTTTTAGTGAGGTAACTCATTGTTATGAGCGCAGTACCGTTCAAGGTTGTTGGGAGTATAATATGTACATAGTTATGCATGCGCAAGAGCAGCAGATAATAGAGCAGAGGGTAAAGAGTTTAGCTAAAACTATTGGTATTTTTGAATATGTTATACTATACAGTAAACGTGATTTAAAACATCGTTAAGGAGTTAAGAAATGTTAAATCTTACAAAAATGTGGTGTAATCAACCAGGGTCCATGGATCAACTTCGTTACAGTCATACAGCACATCAACGTCCTGTTGTTGTGTGGAATACAACAAGGCAATGTAATTTACAGTGTATGCACTGTTATTCTCAATCAGAAAACAAAATTTATCCAAACGAACTTTCAACGGAGGACGCAAAACGCTTCATTGCAGACCTTGCAGATTTTCATGTTCCAGTTCTTTTGTTTTCGGGTGGTGAGCCCATGATGAGAAAGGATCTTTTTGAGTTAGCTAAATTTGCCTCTGACTTTGGCATTCGTACTGTTATGTCAACTAATGGAACGCTCATAACTAAGGAGGCGGCGAAAAAAATTAAGCAGGTCGGTTTTCAATATGTTGGAGTAAGTTTAGACGGTATAGGTCAAACAAACAATCGTTTTCGCGGGTCAGCTGACGCGTTTGAAAGAGCAGTTAATGGTATCCGTAACTGTATAAGTGAGGGTATAAAAGCGGGGTTACGTTTAACGGTTAGTAAATACAATTTTGCAGATATTTTGGCAATTTTTGATTTCATAGAAGCTGAAAAAATTCCACGTGCCTGTTTTTATCATTTAGCTTATGTTGGACGGGGAACAGACATAGCTAAAGATGATTTAACACATAAGCAAACTCGTCAATTTATGGATACACTACTATCTAAGGCAAGTGAGTTTCAACAGAAAGGTTTAGGCACTGAGATTTTAACTGTTGACAATCATGCTGATGCTGCATATGTTTATATGAAAATTAAGGAAAAAGATTCTATTCGAGCTGAGCAGGTTATGCAGTTACTAAAGCTCAATGGGGGAAATAGTTCAGGCCGAGGTATTGGGTGTGTAGATTTTAATGGTTACGTGCATCCGGATCAGTTCTGGCAGCATTATAGTTTAGGTAATGTTTGTGAGAAAAAGTTTAGCCAAATATGGGCGGATTCTTCGGAGCATTTGTTAAATCAGTTACGTAACAGAAAAACTCATCTTAAAGGTAAATGTCAAACGTGTAGGTTTCTAGATATTTGTAATGGAAATTTACGGGTTAGATCTGAGGCTGCTTATAATGATGTTTGGGCGCCTGATCCTGCATGTTATCTTACTCCAGAAGAAATTCAGCAGGTTTGATCAAATGACCATGTCAGCTAACAATTTTGTCTCTGCCGTGTTGTCGCCTAGGGTTGTAGCTTGGGAATCTACTCGTGCTTGCAAGTATGCCTGTCAACACTGTAGGGCTCTAGCCCAAAAACAGGCTGACCCAGATCAGTTAACCACAGAAGAGGCCTACAACATGATAGATCAAATATCGTTGTTTTGTAAACCGGTCTTTATTATAAGTGGTGGAGACCCCTTGCAGCGAGAAGACATTTTTGATATTGCCAAATATGCCTCTAAACAAGGTTTACGTGTTGTTATGTCGCCCAGTGGTAGTGACATAAATTTTGAAATTATGCAAAAAATGAAGACTTCTAATATAGAGATGATATCTTTAAGTCTAGATGGCTCTTCAGCGGCAGTTCATGATGGTTTTCGTATGGTTTTAGGTGCATTTGATTTAGTAATGCAAAATATGACTTTAGCGTGCGAGTGTAAAATGCCTTTTCGCATAAATACCACAGTTACTCAGCATAATCTTACAGATTTGCCAAATATTCTAAAGTTAGTCACAGATAGTGGCGCCGTTGAGTGGGACGTTTTTATGCTAGTTCCTACAGGTAGAGGAAGAATTCAAATGGAGATAACACCTAAGCAGTATGAGGAGACTCTGCAGTTAATTTATAGCACAAATTTAACATCACGTATTCCAATTAAAGTTACCTGCGCACCACAGTATGTTAGAATTATTGCTAAGCACTCAGGAGGGGGTACTTTAGAATCTCGTAGGCATCATGGAGGTCGAGGTTGTATGGCCGGTAATGGTTTTTGTTTTATAAGTCATATAGGTGAAGTTTATGGTTGTGGTTTTCTGCCCCTTAGAGCGGGAAATATACGACGGCAGGCCTTCAGTGAAATCTATACAAATTCGCCTCTGTTTAAACAATTGCGCAGTCCTCAGTTGTTAAAAGGAAAATGTGGTACATGTGATTTTAAAGTTGTCTGTGGTGGGTGTCGTGCAAGAGCATTTTCCACAAGTGGGGATTATCTACAAGAAGAGCCTTTCTGTAAATATGTCACAGTTTAACTGGACTTGTTATTGTCGGGTTTTTTCAATTGAAACATTATGAATTTAATAATTATGTGTCTATTTTTTTATTTTCTTTGATTGTTGTTCGCTACTAATTTTTTGCGTGGTATTAACATGTAAGGCAATTTTTTTGTATTTATTGTCAACACTTGGCGTAATTTTTTAATGTTGTAAGTAGTCATATAGTCGGAAAAATGATTATCAAATTTTAGGTTTTTTGCAAGCAAAAGATGTAAAAACAGCATGGAAAAGATCCCGATTTAGCAAAACAAAATAAGCTCAAAATGGGCTTTAAATGGCAAAAGAATGGGGCAAACCGCCTCAGTACCTGCTTACCGAAACAGGAATAAACTAAACCCATCATACTCAAAAAGGCTCACTCGACTTTATCAAAACACACAAATCGAAATCTACATAGGAGTGTAACAAAAGTGGCACATACACTCCGACTTTTAATAAAAATCCCCGTCCCTGCTGTAGGCGTCCACCGCGTTCAAGACTTTCGGCGGAACTCCTTCCTACAAACAGCAGCAAGAGCTAAAGTCCCGACTACTGCCGCTTACGTGGTTGAAACTGTCCTCTCCCTATCGGGCGTTTTGTATTTTTTCCTAAAAAACAAAGGAAGGGCGCACTTACACATTCCCACGGAATGCCAAACCGCGAAACCCTACAAAACATACGGCTTTGATGACAACTTAGACACTCAAAAACGGAGGAACCCCTAACGCCGATCTATCATTTAAGCGTTAAGATTATCGGCAGGGAGTCGGGGCGGTCGGCTGTTGGCGCGTCGGCGTACAGAGCGGCGGAGAAACTAAAGTCGGTGGACGCGGCGGCGTACCGTTCGGGCGAGGCTTTGGGCGGCGATGGCGCGGAAATCATTCATGATTACACAAGGAAAAAGGGCGTTGTACATAAGGAAATCTTGTTGCCCGACAACGCGCCCGAAGAATACCAAGACCGTCAAACCCTTTGGCGAGCGGTCGAGGCAAGGGAAAGGCGGCACGACGCGCGGTTGGCGCGTGAAATCGAGGTCGCTTTGCAAAAAGAGTTTGATTTACAAGAAAATATAGCCCTTCTGCGCGAATACATCAAAGAAAATTTTGTTGACAAAGGCATGATTGCAGATTTTGCGGTACACTATGCAAGAAGTGAGAATCCACACGCGCATATTATGCTGACCACCCGCCATGTTACGCCTGACGGGTTTAAGGGTAAAAACCGCGATTGGGACAAAGACGCCGAGCTTTTACGTTGGCGCGAAAACCGGGAGGAGATTAACAACCGTAAATTTGCGGAAAAAGGACTTGCCGAGCGCATCGACCACCGCACCCTAAAAGCGCAGGGCATAGACCGCGAACCGACAATACATCTGGGACACAAAGCGGCGGCATTGGAACGCAAGGGCATACGCACCGCAAAAGGCGATTACAACCGCGAAATCCAACAACGCAACCTTGAACGCGCCGCCGAAAGGGCGGCATCAGGAGTGCGGAACCAAACAACCGATTTTACGCAACATCACGCCGCCAACCTTAATTCGCCCGCCGTAGGCGCGGCATCAGGAGTGCGGAACCAAACAACCGATTTTACGCAACATCACGCCGCCAATGAAGAACGCAAGCAAAATGAAAAATCCGCTGACGAAACAGCACAAACCCTGAACGAATTAAGAGATTATTATATCACGCTTGAAAAAGACCTCTCCGCGCTGATACCAAAACGCAACGAAATAAGACAGGAACTCCCGCGCCTAACCTTCCGCGCCGAAAACATTGACGAACACACAAAAAACATCGAGATATTACAGGGTAAAATCGCGGAATTACAAGAAGAACGCCAAAACCTAAACTTTTTACAACGGGCTAAAAAACAGGAAACCGACCAAGCAATCAAACACGCACAACAGGAGCTTAAACGAGCCGAAATATTTTTCGTCAACCGCTTCGGCGTTACCCCCAACCAAGCCCCCAACGAAATCAAACGCATAGATGAAAAAATCCGCACAAAACAAGCCGACCTAACCGCCAAAAACACCGCCATACTTGACATAATGAACAATCAAGACAAAATCCTCTTAGAATATCACACCCAAAAACTAATCGCCCAAACCCGCCCCGACGGTCAGCAAATCGAGAAAATATTAGAAAAACTGAACAAACCACCCGACAACACCCACGCCCGCTTACTCCAAGAACGCATAGACCGCCGCCTCAACATCATCCCCGACCAAGACTTCCAAAGAATTATCGAAAAATTACCTCAACATCAAGCCCAAACCCTAATTCAACAACGCAAACACGCCGAAGAAAAAGCATTAAGCGAACTCGAAAAACTCCGCAAACAAACCAAAACCCGCGACTTAACACATAGCCGTTAAAATAACGAACTGATATTGTCACACATCTTTTTATTCCGTCTCTAAAATTTTCAAATACTCCCTTACCCCATGTAACACCCAATAAGCAACAAATAATCAACCGTATAAAGTTTGCAGATAAATAATAACTCGTTTTTCGGAACAAGGCTTATTACAATAGCAATAAATGTACGTTTATGTTTAAGGGGTAGGCTCAACAACACATTGCCTTTACCTTATCATATACAAGAAGGCAGATTAAACATGAGCGAAATAAGAATTAGCAAAGAAGCATTAGCAGCTATAGCAATATTAGTTGGTGCATTATGTATATTTGGTGTAACATTTGCCATGATAACCATTAATAATAAACCAACATATGTGTACACCCCGCAAAACACACCACAACTAAGACCGGCTAACATATACATCACAACACAGAGTGGCGAAAGAAGTGGCGCAGACATAATTGTTAAATGTACTTTTCATAATCGTGGTGAAATGTATGGTGTGCAAAGCTACAGAGTTAGAATTACATATGACGATGGAAGCGCAATATATAGTACTGATAAAGTAATATATTTAGATGTTAACGAATTCAAAAATGCTGAATGGTACATTAAAGACCCATACCCATATACTAAAAGCAGGTATGATATAGAAAAATGTTAGGAGCTACACAATACAGCATAGAGAAATGTTAAGGTATTGTATAATCAAAGGGGAGCGTCGGCGATTTAGTGTAAACGGTGAGTATCACCAATAATAAATTTGTTAATAATTTTAGTATCAGTTGCAGGATAGGGCACTGCGGGAGCGCAACCTGAGCGGCAACTGTTGCCGGAAGTGATGGGCGGCACGACTCTGCTCGTGTCGCTTTTCCGCATCATTTTCGGCCCAACGCGATAAACTCACGCGCTTTCTTTCGGAGCGAGTTCATCTTCAAAGAAAACACTTATCTGCCCTATTATTATGCCCCAATTTCTTATGGGATTATACCATTTTTTGGCTATTTCCTGCACCGAAAGATAGATTGATTTTTTCAATGAATCGTCCGTGGGGAATGACGTCTTGTTTTTGGTGTGTTTACGCAACATTCGGTGGAAACCTTCGACCGCATTTGTGGTGTAAATCAGGCGTCGCAGCTCGTCGGGATATTGAAAATACTCGGTTAAATCAGCCCAATTTGCACGCCACGATTTGTAAATTTGCGGATATTTGGCGTTCCACTTTTCGCCGAAAAGCTCAAGCTGAAACTCTGCGTTTTCAGCGTTGTTGGCATTGTAAATTAGCTTCAGATCCGCCATGACGGGCTTCAAATCCTTGTATGACACGTGTTTGGTGGAATTGCGGATTTGGTGGATGATACAAAGTTGCTGACGCGTCTGCGGAAAAACGGTGTTGATTGCGCTGCCAAAACCGTTTAGGTTGTCGTGGCAGGCTATCAAAATCTGCGCCACGCCGCGGTTTTTGAGATCGTTGCACACCAATGTCCAAAAACTCGCGCTTTCGTTGTCGCTGATCCACAGCCCCAAAATGTCCTTTTTTCCGTCCATATTTATGCCCAAAACGGTGTAAATACAACGGTTGATTATCTTGCCGTCTTTGCGGACTTTGAACACCACACCATCGAAAAAGACAACCGCATAAACGCTGTCCAGCGGGCGATTTTGCCATTCCATCACGAGCGGCATGACCTTGTCGGTGACCGAGGAAATCATGTCCTTCGAGGCGGAAATTCCGTAGATGTCCTGCATTGTCGCCGAAATATCGGCGGTGGACATGCCTTTGGCGTACATGCCGATGATTTGGTTCTCAATGTCCTTGCCCTTAGTTTGATATTTCGGCACAATTTTTGGCTCAAATGTGCCGTTTCTGTCACGCGGTATCTCAATTTCCGCCTCGCCATGCTGCGTCGAAATCGTCTTGCGATTGCAGCCGTTGCGCGAATTTCCGCTGTTATTGCCGATTACGGCGTGTTTGTCATAGCCGAGATGAGCGTCCATTTCGGCCTGCAAAATTGTTTCTACCGTGTCCGCGAACAACGACCTTATCGCGTCCGCCACATCCTCTTGCGTGCGGCATGTCTTTGCTAACTCTTTCGCTAATTCGTGCTGCGTTGTGTTGATAGTTTTGCTCATAAAAATAATCACCCTTTCTATTGGTGATTATTTCCATTTACACTAACTTTCATACGTCCTCGAGGAGGTCTATTATATCATATCGCCAAATCTTGTCAATATTTTTCCTAACAAAGTTTGCGCTCGCTCCGAGGCGTTACGCGCTAAAGGCGCGGTGGTGCTGAAAGGACTTTGACCCGCCGCGATTCTCTGCTAAAATCACCGCTTCTGTCAAAGTCCTCTCCGTGAGCGCACGACCCAACGTAATGACAGGGGATTAGAGTAACCTTTGTTTTACTTGCTCTCAAATTTTAATGGCAAAACCTTTTTTGTTGATGTTTATGGTTGCAACCGACCGAACTTTAACGGTCTAATGTCCCATTCTGCAAGATTGTAAGGATGTTTAATTCTTTGTTGCCAAGCTACACGTGAGGGAGCCATAAGAGAGGAAAATATGAAGATTGTTAATCCCGACTCTCTCGCGCATATTACTATAAACGAGTTGGACTATTAAATATCTTTGTACTTGTGGTGCTACGCGCCAAAATGGCATGGTATGCTGAAATGCTCGACACCTACCCGGTAACGCCCCCTATTTAGGGCGTTACTACGCCCGAGCCTCTACGCGAGTACTTAACTGGGTGCAAGTAAAGTATGCGTCTTTTATCATAAATATCTTCTAAATAAAGTAGCACCTTTGTTTTTTTGCTTAAAATCTTTATAAGACTTATCTTTAAATGTGCTATTAAATACTATGGCATAACCTTCGTTAAAAACGAGTCCCGCAAACTCTTTATCTTTCATCATTCCTCGTTTCAGAGCATCTACTAAAATCTGTAATCCCTGTTCGTTACCCAAAAGCTTTCCAACGAATGTTGGCTCATTCATAGATTTAGTAACTGCTTCTGCCAAAAGATCTCTACCATATTCCCTAACCAAAAGTTTTTTTACAAAAGCAACTTGTGATTGGGGCTTGTCCTTTTTATACGTTTGTCTAAACTTCTCAACTCCCGGATTTAATTCTAAACTCATTTTTCTTTTCCTTTCAATAGACCTGCCCTGAACCCATCAAAATTCAGAGCCTCCAGTCAATATATTTATTTAATAGTCCACTTTTTTGTACTACCAAAAAATATTTCAGTTTTTCAGTATCGAACAAAATGATAAAAAATAGTGTACTACCCATAAGAGTAGAACTTAACGATTAAATTCTATAATTATTGCTTTTTACATCTTATATTCTCCACTATATCATATAAACCATCTTTAAAAAGGTGTTTGTGTTTCTCGTTTATATACGGATAAAGCAAATCACTGACTTTCTGCAATTTTTCATAAATTTCTTGACGAGCATTATCTACTTTTTCTTTATATTTTAGAGGCTCTTCAAATAAGTTGTCCAATGATTCAATAGTAGCCTCACTAGGATACTGCACATGGTTTCCAACGATTCCTGCATTAATTTTTAAAATAGGTTCAATATATGTCGGGTAAATTTTATTATTAAAATAAGTTATGCTTGAAAGATATCGATATGTAGGGTCTATTGCTTCTTGTACAAACATTTTTTCATTTTCACGATAATAGCCATTAAGAAACCTCTGAGGATATTGTGAAGCAAAGCAATATTTTTGTATTTTCTCTAGATGCCCTATGCCCGTCTGAATATCATTTATAAAATCTTTGTTGATTTGCTGCCCCATTGCATCAAACCTAATAAGTGTTGATAAAAATTGCGGACAACAAGATATATAAGAACTTTCATCATCATAAGATAACGTTTTAAACGCTTCTGAAGGTATACGTGAATGAGAAACCAGTCTATAAAGAGCATTATAAAAATTTTTTTCTTTACATTCTTCGGTTAAACTGTATGTTATTGCAAAGTTTAACGCATCTACTTGATTATTAATATTATGTGCAGGTCCACGTCAATTGCATGAGTTTTTTTGATGTGGCGAACTAGCTTTGAGGTTTTTTGGAAAAACTATTTTACTATATTGACAGGATTTGCTCGAGATAT